>OOAG01000199.1_pt1 | contig 61303 bp, 87 predicted proteins | sample 1671461 | NCBI WGS metagenome assembly OOAG01 (sample SAMN06348159, study PRJEB24527) | human gut metagenome | biome: human gut; feature: ankylosing spondylitis patient; material: feces | host: Homo sapiens | place: China | collected 2015-10 | reverse complement strand
TTTTCAGGCAGAAGACGGCATACGATATCCGCTCGTGACTGGAGTTCAGACGTTTGCTCTGCCGATCTTAATCTAATTTAATCACACTTTCCTCTCCTTTTTGTTATTATATAAGCATAAAGGAGATGAAAGTATGATTAAATTAGATTATACTCTAGAGTCTCCAGAAGAGCGTAAGGCGCTAGTTGAAAAGATAATTGCAGAAACGCCGGACATCACTCCAGCGTATCTTGAGATTTTAGGTAATTATCTTGTTCTCTGTATGGAAAAACAAGAGCGAAAAGAACGCAACATATTGACTGACAACCGTATGACTACGGTTAACAAGAGAGAATGCTCTTTTGAAGGCCTTGTTAGTTAGTTAGAGAACGGCGAAGATGGTATTTATAACTTAGTTAATGAAGATAAAAATGTTATTTTCCAACCAAAGATTTAGATTACTCAAAGAGATTTAGATACAATTCCTTATTTAAAACAACTACGAGATACTATAAACGCTTGGGAAGCTGCCGCGAAGCACGCCTCTGGTAAAGACGCTTTTATCATGAAGAAAGCGTTAATTGAAATGCGAAAAGATCAATATCTTATTAAGCAGGCTTATTATCAGCCTATTGTTTCGTGTAAATTAACAAAGACTTCTAGAGTAACACCACCACTTGAAGACAAGAGTTATTTAAAAGGCTCGGAGATTGTTGTCAAGGGTATTTCGTTAATGGATACAAAGACTGTATCTGCGGTTTTATGTAACTATACAAAATTAAAAGAAGATAGCTGGGACCAGTTCGATGGTGATACTTGGTATTTAATGCAAGATTTTGATAAACTATGTACCAAAGCTCTTGCTGACTACCCCATCTATGATAGAATCGTTGAATGGAAGATTGATGGAAAGCCTAATAGTGAGATTTAGAAGCTATTAGACGAGGAGTTTAATCAAACCTATAGTGTAGAGTATATTTCTAGTCTATGGCGTAATAAGATTCCCAAAGTCATTGCTGAACAAGCAAAAGAAGACTTCTTAATTTGGGAGTATACACGTCGTGGTTATCCTATGAAAAAATGCTCTAAATGCGGACAAATTAAGCCAGCCAATAACCTCTTTTTTTCAAAGAATAAGACAAGCAAAGATAATTGGTATTCTATCTGCAAAAAATGTCGCAATAAGAAAAGAGGTTGATACTTATGGCTGGACAGCATTTTTGCAAGAAGTGCGGAAAGACTATGAAGGATAGTGAGTTCTATACTTCTAAGAATATAGAAAAGTATCCTCCTGATGGAAAGATGGATACTTGCAAGAAATGTCTAACTATGCACGTAGATAACTGGGATCCAGAAACCTTTAAATGGATTCTTCAAGAGATTGATGTCCCCTATATTAAAGAAGAATGGGATGCACTTCTTGAAAAATGGGCTAAAAACCCAGAAAAAGTAACTGGTTTAACTATCTTAGGTAGATATTTATCTAAAATGAAGTTAAAGCAATGGAGTCAATACAGTTGGAAAGATACCGAGGCTCTTGAGGAAGAAGCTCGCTTGCGCAAGATCAATTAGATGAAAGCGCAAGGTATGACAGGAGAAGAGATCGAAAATGAACTCGCTACTGATAGAACTCCGCCTAAGCCAAAAATTTTAACTGAGCCACAAGAAGCTGTTGGCACTCCTGAATACTATGATCCTTCTACAGTCGAGGATGACTTTTCAAATTAGCTTACTGAAGAAGATAAAGTAATGCTAAGATTAAAGTGGGGTCGAGGATATCGTCCAGAAGAATGGGTTCGATTAGAGTAGTTATATAATGATATGATGGCTTCTTATGATATTCAAGGAGCTGGTATGAAAGATACTCTAATTATGATCTGTAAGACTTCACTTAAATCAAATTAGTTGCTAGATGCGGGCGATGTTGATGGCGCGCAGAAGATGATTAAGATGTATGACAGCTTGATGAAGAGCGCTAAACTCACAGCCGCGCAGAATAAAGCTGAATCTGGTGAGTTTGTAGATTCTATTGGTGAATTAGTTACAATTTGTGAACGTGAAGGATTTATTCCTCGTTACTATACTGATGGCCCGATGGATAAAGTAGATAAAGTTCTACAAGACCTGCAACACTATACTCGTTCTCTTGTTACTGAAGAAATGAATCTTGGTAATATGATTGATGCGTCTGTTCGTGCTATTGCTCAAGATAAAGAGCGTGAAGCAAAGATCGATGTCGACGGTGGAGACGAAGATGATAATGAAATCTACGAATATCCAGAAGATAACGTTCTTTCTGACGAAGATTATAACGAATTTGAAAACATGAAACAAGAGGAAGCTGAGAAGGATAAAAAATATTTAGAGGAGGTGCGGTAATGGCACTAGCTGATTTACTAAACCTCTCTAATAAAAATAAAAAGATTGGCCTGTCTGAAGAGCGCGTTAGAGCGATTGTTCCTGCGGCGCGCCAATATATTGCCTTCTGGAGAGAATATCCAGATATTTTCGTTGATTTCTTACAGACAGGTGGAGATTTTGAAAGAAAGAAAGAGCTTAATTTCTTCTTCTATCAACGCGTGTTCTTGCGGGCAGCGATGCGATACAAGTATGTATACATGGTATTCCCTCGTGCATATTCTAAATCTTTTTTATCAATCATGGTGTTGATGTGTAGATGTATTTTATATCCAAGAAGCAAACTGTTTGTTACTTCTGGTGGTAAAGAGTAGGCTGCTGGCATCGCAAAAGAAAAGGTGCAAGAGATTTGTCAGAAGATTCCTGCGTTCGAGCGAGAAATTGACTGGCGTCGAGGTAAAACTCAAGAAGGTAAAGACTATTGTAAATACATCTTTAAGAATGGCTCTTATTTTGATAACGTTGCTGCGCGAGAAAGCTCTCGTGGTAAGCGTCGTCATGGCGGTCTAATTGAGGAATGTGTTGGTGTAGACGGCACCATTTTGAACGAAGTTCTTATTCCTCTAATGAACATTGACCGTGAGTGTATGGATGGTACAGTTCAAGAAGCAGAAACCTTGAACAAGAGTCAGATTTATGTCACTACCGCAGGTTGGAAGAATACTTTCCCATACAATAAGTTGATTCAGCTCTTGATTCGTATGGTTCTTGACCCAGAGAAGGCAATCGTTATGGGCGGTACTTGGCGTATTCCTGTTTTGGTAGGCTTGCAGAGTAAAAACTTTGTTCAAGAGCTAAAGCAAGATGGTACTTTTAATGAGGCTTCTTTTGATAGAGAATATGAGTCTCGTTGGAGTGGTACTGTAGAAGATGCGTTCTTCAATGGCGAGGTATTTGACCGTAATCGCAAATTATCTCAACCAGAGTATGAAGCTTCTGGACGCTCATCTGATAGGGCATATTATATACTGTCTGTGGACGTTGGACGTAAAAAATGTTAGACTGTTATCTGTGTTTTTAAAGTTACACCATAGCCACAAGGACCTGCAATTAAGTCATTGGTAAATATGTTTACAATGGACGACGAGCACTTTGAAGATTAGGCAATTAAGATTAAAAAACTATATTATTAGTTCAAGGCTAAAACTGTAGTTATTGATGGTAATGGCCTTGGTGCCGGTCTCATGGACTATATGGTTAAATCCTAGATAGATCCAGATACAGATGATTTCTTCCCAGATTTCGGTGTCTAGAATGACGATGATGGAGAATATAAAAAGTATAGGACTGATCGTACAGAGTATGATGCTATCTATGAAATTAAAGCAAATGCTCCTATTAACACAGAAGCGCATAGTAATGCTTAGACTCAAATGCGCGCAGGTAAGATTAAATTTTTAATTGATGAAAGAGTAGCAAAGAACAAGTTATTAGGCACTAAAAAAGGTTAGGCTATGAAACCAGAAGAAAGAGCTGCTTATTTACAGCCTTTCACTTATACTTCTATTTTACGAGATGAAATGCTAAATCTCCGCGAGGAGAATGAAGGCGTTAATATTATCTTGAAACAAGCTAATAAGTCTATTACAAAGGATAAATTTTCTGCCTTTGAGTATGGTCTATATTATATCAAGCAAGAGGAAGATAGTAGGCGAAAGAGAAAACGCGGTCGTTTCTCTGATTTCATGTTTATTAGTTGAGTTGGGCATGATTAAATAATAGCCCTATTAGACTTTTTAATAATAAATAGAGGATGTGATTTAATTATGCGAGCATCAAGAGGAGAAATTAAGATACACGAAATCCTTGAAGCTAATGATATTAACTTTAAAGAAGAATATGAGTTTGCGGGGCTCAAAGCTCCTAGTGGACGTCCTCTACGTTTCGATTTTGCTATCTTTGATGACGATGGTAATCTAGATTTCTTGATTGAATATCAAGGCAAATAGCATTATCAAGCTGTTAGCAAATTTGGTGGCAATAGAGGATTATATCAATAGAAATATAATGACAATCAAAAGAGGAGATTCTGCGCATTAAAAGGTCTTACCTTAATAGAGATTCCATACACGGATGAAAATATTTTAACGTATGACTATATAATGCAGAAAGCCGGGTATTGAGGAGGTGATAAACCTTGCTTAAGCGCAGACAACAAGAGATACGAGATAAAGGCTTTGATCTAATGGGAGAAGAAGATGCAACACCGAGAGATTACGCTAAAATGCGGGTGGGCATTCGCTCCGTAGATAATGCGCTCGTAAATCTTGGCACTTACAAGAAGATCAATCCACGGTACGGCGATAAAGGGTTTGTCCTAAATGCTATTTATCGACATGACTATAAGACATTAAGAGAAATCTCAGAATATTTCTTTGAATCTAGCGGTATTTATTATAGACTATGTAAATACTTAGCTACTCTTTATAGATACGATTGGTATGTAACTCCATACTTTACTGATGTATCTAAGGAAAAAGAAAACAAAATTCTGAATGATTTCTCTAAAGTGTTATTATATCTCGATCGATCCGACATTAAACGAGTGTGCGGAAACATCGCTCTCGATATCATGAAGGACGGCGTCTACTATGGTATTATTGTAGACTTTGGTGATAGATTTGCTATTTAGAAGTTGCCCGCATCATATTGCCGTAATCGTTATTATTCTGGCATTGATCCAATCGTAGAACTAAATCTCTAGTTCTTCGATGCTTACTTTTCTAATATTCAATAGAGAATGGCAATCCTAAAAACCTTTCCTAAAGATGTTTAGCAAGCCTATGTATTATATAAACAGGGCAAGCTAAAAGGAGATTATCCTGGAGATTTGAGTTGCTGGTATGCTCTCGATCCCGCGGCATCTGTTAAGTTAGGTTTGAATGATAGTTGCTTTCCACCTCTTGTTGGAGTAATTCCTTCTATCATTGATCTTGATTAGGCTCAAGAACTAGATAGATAGAAGACAATGCAGTAGCTATTAAAAATTATTATCCAGAAATTACCACTTGACAAGAATGGTGATTTGATTTTCGACGTAGATGAGGCAAGAGATATTCACAATAACGCCGTGGCCATGCTGAAACGCGCGATTGGTGTTGACGTACTGACTACTTTTGCTGATATTGCTACCGTTGATACTAAGGATAGTAATTCTAATACCACGACTGATGACCTTGAAAAAGTTGAACGTACAGTGTTTAATAATGCGGGTATTTCTCGCAATCTATTTAATGCGGACGGCAATTTAGCTGTAACTAACGCCATCTTAACGGATGAAGCTAGTATTAGAGAATTGCCTTTACAGTTTGGTAATCTATTAAATAAAATTGTATCAAAGTTTAATCGTAAAGGTCATTACGAGTTTAGAGTGTCGATGTTAGAGACCACACAGTTTAACTATAAGGAATTAGCTAAGTTGTACAAAGAGCACGCGCAAATGGGTTATCCTAAGATGTTGCCGCAAATTGCTCTTGGACACTCTCAGTCTAGTATTTTGGCTACTCTAACGTTTGAGAATGAGATTCTACATCTATCTGAGATTATGATTCCACCCATGATGAGTAGCACAATGAGCGGAAATATGGTCAAAAAAGATTAGAACGCATAGAATAATTCTCAGAATAATTAGACAAGTTCGAGTACAACAAAAAAAGTAACGGAAACAAAAGAGTCTGGTCGCCCAGAGAAGTCTGATGAAGAGAAGAGCGATAAGACGATTGCTAACCGTGAAAGTATGACATAAGGAGGGATAAACTTTGCATATTAGTGTTCCTATTGCTAATACAATGGAATTTATCAATGCGACTGAAATATCTCCTTTAATTAGTAAGTGTTAGGTAAAGGTTTGTTATGTCGGACAAAATCCTAACAGAAATGGAACTGTCATCACTAAGAAAGTAGCAACAGAGATGGGCAAGAAGCTACCTGGTTCTCCTGTTGTTGGCTTTTTCAATAGAGAGGCAGAGGATTTCGAAGCCCACAATAAAAAGATTGATTTGCGGGGTGGCAATTTCGAGATCTCTGAAACTACAAAGCCTTATGGCTTTGTTCCAACGGATGCCAAAGTTTGGTTCCAGAAGTTTGATGATGAGGGCGTTGAGCATGAGTATCTAGTAACAGAATGCTACATTTGGACCTCCGCTTACCCAGAATCTAAGCGTATCCTTGAGCATGGTAACAATCAATCTATGGAATTAAATGCAGAAACTCAAGACGGTTTTTGGGCAAAAGATAGTAATTCAGATGGCAGGATTTTCATTTATAATGAAGCATTGATAGAAAAACTTTGTATTCTCGGAGAAACAGTCGAGCCATGTTTTGAGGGCGCTCAATTCAAGACTGAATTCTCCTTAGAAAACAACCCTGAGTTTTAGAAGTTTAAGACCAGAATGTTTTCTATGCTAACTGGATTACAGAAAACTTTGAATGAAGGAGGCTCTCACGAGACCATGGATAAGAAACTACCTACTGATCCTGAATTCGAGAAGAAGAAGGACGGCAAGCCTGAGGGCGAAAAGAATAAGAACAATCCGCAGGACAATCCGACTCCTAAGGACCAGGATCCTAAAGATAATGATCCTAAACAGGATCCCAAGAAGGACGAGCCTAAGAAGAAATATAATCTTGAGGAAGTAGTTGAGTATACTGAATTACTTACCGAGTATAAGGCTCTCAAGAGTGACTATGATGCTCTTGAACAGGAGAAGAGTAACCTTGAATCTGAGGTAACTTCTCTCAAGGAATTTAAGCTCGAAGCTGATCGCAAGGAAAAGCAGAGCATGATTGATAGTTTCTATATGCTAAATGACGACGACAAGAAGGATGTTGTTGAGCATATTGATACTTACTCTTTAGAAGACATTGAAGCGAAACTGTCCATTCTTTGTGTTCGCAACAAGGTAAACTTTAACCTTGATAAGAATGCAAATAAGAGTGATGACTCTCAGCCACAGGGTTTGTTCAACCTTGAAAACCCGACTGATACTGCTCCAGAGTGGATTAAAGCAATTCGCGCAAATGAGAAAAAGCTATAAGGGAGGATAAATAAATGGCTAAGAGTGCAAAGCGTTTAGGTAACGCTACTTTTGTAAAATACGGATATGGTCAGGTTGAGCCGAACCATCTTTCCGCAAAGCGTAATGGCCAGGTATACGCTCAGTTGCCAGCTAAGAGTGATATTGAACTGCTCGAAAATGGTCAGTTCGTAAAGTATGACTACGCTGCTGGTGTGTGCGACTTTACTGGTGCTGGTCCGTGGCGCATGGTATTTAATGAGGTAAAGATCTATGAGGATCGCGAGACTGATGCGGATTTCGCAATGATTAAGGATAACTACAATGCTCGCGTTTATAGTCCTGTTGGTCAGTCTGCCTCTACACTAAAGACTGTTCTTGATTATACTGGCGAAGCTGTCCGCGAGGGTAGCAATGTAGCTTTCAAGAAGGAAGTTGAATCCTTTACCTATCCACAGGCAATGCCGGAAGGTACTAAGATGGTTCCGCGTGTTATCGCTATTCCTAATGGCGACATTTGGACCACTAATACAATTAAGGCTGAAGCTGGTTCTCTAAGTGTTGGTGATCAGCTCAAAATTGATACTGATGGTTATCTAACCAAGGATGAAGGCAAAACCGCAACAGGTGGAGACGAAGATCCTAAGTTCGTGGTTGTAAAGGTTTACACCATGCCTGACTTACAGCCTGGCGTTAAAGTTCAGCGCATTGGTTGATAAAGGAGGGTTAAAATAATGGATAAGGCTAATTTACTACAGTTGATGAAGAATGTAGCTAATGCTACTCCTTCTACCAATTTTTCTTATAATGGAGAGACTTTCTCCTATGACGCTATGAATGAGACTCTTCGTAGTGAACTCAATGCTCTTGTTGGCACTGAGGATCTATACGAGGAAAACAAGCGTACTGTATTCTCTCTGATGGAACAGACCATGGACGATATTATTCCTAACCGTCTAATTAATGCTTATGGTCAGTTTGCAGAGATTAAGACTTTCGCACAGGGCGATAAGCCGGTATTCACTCGTAGAACTGGTAAGACTCGCGCTAAGCAGTTTATCACTCGTGTTGGTCTGGCCGGTGTATACGAGACCTTCAAGCTCGGTACTGAAAGCTTCGAGGTTGGTACCAGTGCTATCGGCGGAGCTGCTCAGATCGGCTTCGAAGAGTTCCTTGATGGTCGCGTAAACTTTGCAGAGCTTACTCAGATTATCATGGATGGCATGGACGAACTCATCTATCGTGAGATCGCTCAGGCTTTGATGGGCGCTGTAAATCAGCTTCCTGCTGCTAACCGTGCAAGTGTTGCAGGTTTTGATGAAGCAGCTCTTGATCGTCTGGTTAATACCGCTAGTGCTTATGGTACTCCTACCATTTACTGCACTCGTGAGTTTGCGGTGAAGATTGTTCCTGCTACCGGATGGATCTCTGATGAGATTCGTAACGAGCGTTGGAGCAACGGTTATCTCGCTAACTACAAGGGTGTTCGCGTAGTTATTCTACCGCAGACTCTTGAAGACGAGACTAACAGCCGCAAGGTAATCGATCCTGGCTATGCTTGGGTTATTCCTTCTGGTGCTGGCGATAAGCCGGTTAAGGTTGCGTTTGAGGGTACCACTCATGTTCGTGAGCGCAATGATAATGATGATTGGTCTCGTGACATCCAGGTTTACCGTAAGGTTGGCGTAGGTGTTATGATGACTAACAACATCTTCTCTTACGTTGATACTCAGCTTCAGGGCAAACTTGACGTAATTGGTTAATTAATCGAGGGGATAGGGTGTATCCCTATCCCTCTTAATTATTATATTGAGAAAAAGGAGTTTTATTTATGAAAGAACAGTGTAATGTTACTAATAAAAGTGCAGGTTTCGTAGTTTATAATATCCCAGAGCTAAATGTTCGCAGAGAGTTTTCTCCTAATGAAACAAAGCGTCTCGCTGTTTCGGAGCTAAATTCTTTGTCTATGATGCCAGGTGGTAAAGAACTACTTTATAATTATCTATTTGTTGATGATGATGAAGTAATTCGCTATCTTATCAATGGTGATGTAGTACCAGAGTATTATTTAACTGAGGCACAGATTCCTAGCTGGATGGATACTTGTTCTCTTGATGAGTTCAAGGATGCTCTCGATTTTGCGCCTAATGGAACAAAAGACCTAATTAAAAAGTACGCAGTATCTAAGCCGTTAAATGATTTTTCCAAGCGTGAAGCTATTAAGGCTCAGCTGGGATTTGATGTAACTGCGGCGGTTGAAAATAGTAAACCAGATGGCGAGGTTAAGAAGCCAGCTGCTAAGACTGTTGGTGCAAGTGCGGCAGGCCGTCGTTCTTCTATTACTACTATTAAGAAACCTACTACGGAGACTAAAGAATAAGGGAGGTCATCCCCATGGATAAATACCCAATTCAAGGGGATCCCACACCCTTTGAAGATATATATGATAGATTCTTTGGCAAGATTACAGATGATATGTACATGGAATGGACTAAGGAAGACACCGAGAAAGATCTGAAAAATATCTTGATTGATGCCATTCCAGGGTTCGAATTTCCGCGTTTTCCGCTATATGATTATGATCTAACTGCGGAGAGCTTTAACTACCATCTGACTTCCGAAGAAATCAATATTTTTGCGCTACTTATGTATAATACTTGGCTCCAGCGTCAAGTGGCGTCTGTTGAGCAAACAAGAATGAAGTATTCTGGTAGCGATTTCAAAATGACTTCTCAAGCAAACCATCTCGCTAAGTTAATGGAACTTAAAAAAGAGGCTGAGCGTCAATCGCATCATATGCAACGCCTCTACAAGCGCAGAAAGATAACTGATGAAAATGGATCAATTAAATCTAATTGGTCTACTCTATGTGAAACGAGTACTTTTGATGAATAAGTATGATATTGCTTTCCCGTCTGCTGTAATAGATCAAGACATGAAGCGATTGATTAATCAGTTATGGAAATTAATTCCTATGCGCGAGAACAACGAAGATTGGGAAACACATCTAAAAACTATGTTAGAAGAAATTTCTGGCTTGGTTCATCTTTACAAGGATAAAGTAGAAGGACTAATTTTATTGTCGAAGTTAGAGGGCTTAACCTCAGAGGCTTGTAATGATTTTATGATTTATAGAAAAACAGTATTTAGATGTATTGACCTGTTGACATAGGTGACTGAAGATGAATAACCTTGAAATGATGCGGAAGAGATTCGAGTGGCAAGGCGGTATTCACTAGGAAGATCGCATGATTAGAGATAAACAGCGCACTTTACATAGAGCGTTATTATATTCTTATCAAGCCGTTTCGATTGAGATGGTTCAAAAATTTAATAAAACAATTAAACTTAAACCCTCTGGAGAAGATCCAGATATGGAGGTTTATGGAGAGGTTCGCGCTCTTATTAATCCAGATAAAGTAAAGCAAGATTATGATGATAAGATTGTTTCTCTTGATTATGAATATGGCTATGAACCTGGAGATATTTTTGAGTGGAAAAAAACCGATACACATTGGCTTATCTACACTCAAGAACTAACAGAAGATGCCTATTTTCGTGGAGAGATAAGACGCTGTAGATATATGATTAAATTCAAGGATTAGGATGGTAACTGGTGTGCAACATATGCCGCTATTCGAGGTCCTGTAGAGACACAGATCAACTCTATTCAAAAAAATCAATAGAGAATTGATACTCCTAACTTGAGTTTAAATATTCTTATGCCGCGCAATGAATAGACACTTCATGCTTTTGATAGATACTCTGAATTTATCTTTGCAGGAAAGTGTTGGAGAGTTGAAGCTCCAGACTCTATTAGTATGAAGAATATTATAGAGATTAACGCGGAAGAGAATTATTGGAATGATACTACCGATGATCTTGAAAACGAGATGAAGGAAGGATTGGTTTTTGAACCAATTAATCCGACTCCTGATACTACAATCATTGGTGAAACCTTTATTAAGCCGAAGATTGCGGCAACTTACTCCGTCGATATTGCGGACGGAGAATGGAAAATACTTGAAGATGTGCCGGCTTGCGTAAAAGCAACTGGAAATTAGACAGCTACAGTGACTTGGAATAAAACTACAAGTGGTCAATTCACATTACAATGGGTCAAAGGTAATGATGTAAGAGAAAAAGTAATTGTAGTTGAATCGTTGTATTGAGGTGAGTGCGCATGAAACATAACTCATATGAATACACCAAGTCTAGCTTGCTAGGTATGCCGAAGGATGCGGCTATTATCATTGACCGCATTTTATCAAACCCTAATCTTTTGAAGCTACTTTGCTATGAATCAAGAGATTGGCAATCTAAACCATTACCAACAGGAGATTAGATCAAGGAACTATTTACTAGTCACCAAATTTCTTCTGTCCCCAAAGTTAAGATTGATAGCAAGGAAAAAACATATATTCGATTGACTTATGGCACTGTTATTCGAAATGCAAGTAACCCAGAATATAGAGATAATACCTTTGGTATTGATATTATCTGTCACTATGACAACTGGGATTTAGGCGACTTTGAATTGCGACCGTATCGTATTGCGGGCGAGATAGATGCCATGCTCGATAAAACTCATTTGAGTGGTATCGGCGAACTTGAATTTATATCTGCTACACCTTATGTATATAGTGAAGAATTTGCGGGAGTGTCCTTGACCTATCTAGCTGTTAGAGGTCATGAGGACTAGAAAAATCCGGTAAATGGCTGATTATAGACTTTCTTTAATGGCCGGGATAGATATTCCTATTCCTGAATTACAATTAACTGTCCATGTCCCGACCATTAAGGATATAGCCTACATGGGTGAGTAGCAGTTTTTTACAGCCATTCAATATATTTGTTTAGATAAAGAATCGTTAGTATAGGACGAAACTCTTTTAGCGTCTTTGACTAATTTTCAAGTATTGATGAAAGTATTAGAGCAATCGCAAGACAAAGATAAAAAGATTGCTTTAATTACATTGCTTAAATTACTTTTTCCCGAATATACAGCAATGATTACCAAGAACAGTATCATCCTAACTACTATGGGTGAATCCGCCAAGACTGCGCTTATTGATGATAGCAACTTTGCTATTTTCCAATAGGTAATGCGTGAGGTTTTATGTGTAAGCAGTTTATTTCAAGGCGAGAATATTATTTATAATCCTGCAAACGATCGCGCAAAAGAGATTGCTGACAAGATCATGCGCAATCGCCGCAAGGTTGCTGAACAAAAGGGAAAAAGTAATGAAAGCATATTAACACGATATATCTCAATTTTAACAGTAGCATAGGTTGCAACATTAAGTGAATGTAGCCACTTAAATATGTTCTAGCTATTTGATTTAATTGAGAGATATACTGCTTTTGTTGAATGGGATACCGACCTTAAAGTTAGACTTGCGGGCGGGAAACCCGAGAAACAAGTCGAATCTTGGATGAGAGAATTACATCCCAACAAATAAGGAGGAAATAAATTATGAGATTTGGCGTACGCGAAATTTGCGACGTAGCCTTTCGTGCTAAGTCTAAGATGACCCTCGGCGGCCGCTCTTTCTACAAGAATGAGCCTGTCATTTATTTCGACTCTCTGAAAACTTCTAGTCTAGAGGGCGCTTCTACCACTGTATACGCTACTGGCAGTCGTGGTAATACTCGTTTGATCGCATGGGAAGGTGAACGTACTCTAACCTTCAACATGGAAGACGCTCTGATTAGTCCAGAGAGCCTAGCCATTCTTTCTGGCGCGGGTCTAGCAACAGCTACTGAGAGTAAGCCTGTTTATGTTCACATGACTTCGCAGGTACAGGTAACTGCTAAGAATACTATTGAAATTCCAGAGATTGCTTGCTGGAATGGTACTGCAACTGGTACTCCTGGTACTGGCGCTGCAGCTGATTACAAGCATGCTAATGCAGACATTTTCTGCATGGTTCTGAGTGATGCTGGTACTGTTGATGTTGAGCCTTGTGTTCCTGCTAAGGTAGTTTATGCTGATGGTAAGACTACTCTAACCTGCTACGCAGACGGTGCTGATGGTCATACTGATCTTGAGGTTGGCAAGGTTGTTCTTGTTGATTACTATATCAAGAAGGTTTCCAACACTATGCTGATTGAGATTACTCCGGAGATCAAGGGTCAGAACTTCTACATTGAGGCTTCTACTCTGTTCCGTGATGAAAATACTGGTCTTGATATGCCTGCGGAATTTGTAATTCCTAACGGTAAGGTTCAGTCTAACTTCACTTTCTCTATGGCATCTAGCGGCGATCCGTCTACCTTCAGCTTTGTAGTCGACGCATTCCCTGGTTATACCAAGTTCGATCTTACTAAGAAAGTTCTTGCTGCTATCCAGATTGTTATGGATGATGTAAATGAGGCCGATGAAAAGAGACAGCCTTGCGCGGCAACGGGGGAATAAACACTCTGGAGGTTAATGACGCGGAGTCTAAATATACAGAACCAGTTCGAGTAAGAACATTGCCATTTAGCGATGTCGACGAGGACTTAACTTAAGATTAAGGGAGGACTAATTGTCCTCCCTTTTCTTTGTATCTTGAGATAAAGGAGTTAAAATTATGGCTGAAAAGAAACACGCTCTAGGCGATTAGAGTATTACCATTAATGTTGATGATTACGTTGACCATTTTTATATCCACTATAAAACTCAAACAGCGCAACATCTTGCCAAATATACCCAATAGCTTTTTGATCAAAAGAGAATAGAAGCTATTAATAAAGCTAGGGGCGCTGTAACAGATGATCAACTTAACGCGATGCTTGCTACAATGAATTCATAGGCTCCCTCCGCCGCGAGCGTTGCAAAAATTATCAAGAGCATAGATGAGGGAAACTTATTAGAATAGACTCTTAATTAGATTGCGGAAAGCATGAATGAAGCTATTACTCGAGAATATGGCGATAATTACGCAGATACAATATCGAGCGTACAAGCTAGTTTTAATACCTCTTTAGTTAATGGTGGTATGGGTGCACAAGCAGCTGCGGAATTTTTTAATCAAATTGAGCAAGCAATGGCACTCATAGGTGAACATATGAATGACGCAGAGCTAGGCTCTTTCAAAGCATTGCAATAGGTATTTGCCGAAGGATCTGGATGGAGTGAGGATTTAGTTGCAGTTTCTGAATAGTCTGTCACTATTGCTTCAAGAATTATTAAAACCTTAAATAACGCTGCACAAAAGTTAAGTGCTGGAGGTATGGTTTCTAGAGAATCATTTTCTTCTACCATTACTCAAATTTTTTCTACTATGATTGGCGAAGAATTAGCAAGATAGATGATTCAAACCGCCTTATGGGATATTTAGCAATAGGCTGATTCCGCTATTGTTAATACTCTATCTAAATTAGACGGTAAAGTTGAATGGGCCGATGTAAGATAGGCAGGTACCGATCGTTTTGGTGAAAAAGGATAGAAACGTACCGCTAAGGTTGATATTATTACTAGTAATGTATTCTCTTTATCTGCTTCATTGAACGGTATGACAGCAGATATTGAGATTGGCGCGAACGCTTCTGTTAAATGGCAGTAGAAAAAATCTAGATCTATTCATCTAGTGGGAGGAACTCCTATCACTACAGCTTTCTCGAACATGGGTATCGACAGCAATGGATTACATGCAGCGTATAATGTAATTGCTCACCGTTTTAGTCCCAATTATCCTAGCGGATCTACAACTAGTCGAGGAGGCAATCTTTACTAGGCTTATAATTCTATTAGAGCTTCTGTTGCAGGTAGTTTCTTTACGGAATGGTTAACTGGTTCTGGTAGTCCATTGGGTCATGGCGGTATCGATAGGGCACAATTTCTTATGTATAATGGACGTATCTATTCGGTTATGAGCATTATTAATAAGATTTGCGAAGGTTTATTAGCTGGTAAACGTTCGGTCAATGCTGAAATTAGAGGTATTAATAAAATAGATAATAGTTTTATAGGTTATAAGGTTAATAGTGAAGAAATGGATGTCGAACTTGCAAATGAGCGTAGTGAGCTTTTACGAGGAGTTATTAATTCGCTAACTATAGCAGGATCTCTTAATACTAATATATTAAAGGGATTATAATTTGACAAAAGATTTTTTTTCTAGTATAATTAAAATATAAAAGAGAGTTAAAGGAGTTAAATACTTATGAAAATGACTTTTTCCAAGCTAGGGTTGAAATCCAAGAAAGCGGTTTCTAATTACAAGCTCAATGACGATATTACACTGGAAATCCGCAATTATCTTCCTATTGATGAGAAGACACAGTTTATCCAGTTTATTGTAGACCATGCTCTTGATGAAGCAACTGGTTGCTTTAGTCCTATTCGAGTTGAGGTATATTTCTCTATTGCTGTATGTAAATGGTACGCAGGTATCTCTTTTACTGAGAAGCAGTTAAATGAAGTATCTAAGACTTATGATCTACTAGAGGAAAATCGCATTATTGATGCTATTTATCCATGTATTCCAGAAGACGAGATTGAATTTATGAAGAGCTTGGTTAATGATACCATTAACGATATTGCTCGTTATAATTCGTCTGCGGCAGGCATTATTCAGTCCATGTCTAGTAATGCAGGTGGTTTAGATTCGCAGATTACTGATATTCTTGAGAAGATTAAGAATGGCGAAGGCATGGAAACCTTGTCAGTAATCAAAGACGTGGTTGGAAAAGATTAAAACATCTAACTAAAATCTCACATAAAATAGAGAATTAAAAGGCTCTTGAGGATACTAATTCTCAAGAGCCTTTGTTTTATGTATATAGGTGATAAAGGAGGAAAAGGACAATGGCAAAACGTCTAAATTATACAATCGGCGTTGATGCTGATACTAGTAAGTTCGAAGCGTCTATTAATGCAGCTCTTAGTAAATTAAACTAGCTAGGCACATCTGCTCGTTTGACTGACGAGCTAAAAGGTGCTTCGCAAGCTGCTTTGGAACTTTCTGGCCATCTAAATAAAGCTCTTAATAAAGAGACAGGTAAACTCGATCTTACTGTCTTTAATTAGAGTATTGCTTCTAGTGGTTAGACCTTGGAAAGCTATGCAACTAGTTTGATGAGTCTTGGTCCCGCGGGTGAATAGGCATTTTTAAAAGTTGCTACTGCGATTACTCAATCTGAGTTACCACTAAGAAGAACTAATAAATTATTTGATTAGTTGTGGACAACTATGAAAAACACCATGCGCTGGCAATTAACATCCAGTGTATTGCATGGATTTGTAGGTGCGTTAGAACAAGCATATGGTTATACGAAAGATCTAGATAGATCATTAAATGAAATCCGTATTGTAAGTGGACAATCTGCGGAAGATATGGCTTAGTTTGCAGAACAAGCAAACAAGGCTGCTAAGGCATTAAGTACAACTACCACAGACTACACCGATGCATCTTTAATCTACTATCAACAGGGTTTAAGTGATCAAGAAGTTCTTGATCGTACTGAAACCACGATTAAGATGGCTAATGTAGCTGGCATATCTGCGGAAACCGCATCCCAGCAATTGACCGCTATATGGAATAACTTCTATGATGGTAGTGAAAGCCTTGAACATTATGCAGACGTTCTTGTTAAATTGGGCGCTGCTACTGCATCTAGTTCCGATGAAATTTCTGAGGGTATTGAAAAATTTGCGGCTGTAGCAAATACCGTAGGTTTAAGTTATGAATATGCTGCTTCTGCTCTTGCTACTGTAACTGCACAGACTCGTGAAAGTGCTAGCGTAGTAGGTACTGCGTTTAGAACTTTATTCTCTCGTATTCAGGGTTTGCAACAGGGCGAAACTCTTGATGATGGCACTACTTTAAATAAATATTCTCAAGCACTGGCTAATGTTGGCGTTCAAATCAAGGATGCTAGTGGTGAATTAAAAGGTATGGATGAAATCCTTGATGATCTTGGTGGAAAGTGGGATACGCTTGCACAAGATCAAAAGATTGCCTTGGCTGAAACCGTAGCTGGCGTGCGTCAATGGACTCAGTTGATTGCATTGATGGATAACTGGGATTTCTTTAAAGAAAATTTAGCTCTTGCAGAAAACGCTGATGGCGCTTTAACCCAACAGGCTGACATTTATGCAGAATCTTGGGAAACTGCTCGTGATAGAACTAAAGCTGCCGCAGAGGACATCTATGATAGTTTAATTAATCCAAACTTTTATATTGGCGTAGATAATGTTATTACTCCACTATTATCTAGAACCGCAGATGTCATTGATGCGTTGGGCGGTTTAAAAGGTATATTGGCAGTTGTTGCTCTTGGTATGAACCAGGTTTATGGTGATAAAATTGCTCAAAGTATGCGCGATATGGCTGTTAATCTTGGTATTATTACTGGTAAAGAGGGAGAACGTGCTCGTGCACTTTAGGCTGAAGCTGTAAAACTTGTAGAGAATTTAGACATTACTTATTCAGCTAATAGCGCTGAAAGTATGCGATTAAATATTTTAAAACAAGAAGTAAGTCTCCAGGGTGAGATTAATGCTAAATATGATGAGCTTGATAGTTATCAGAGATCTATTCTTGAAAATGAACAGTATAAACTTGATATTTTAAAACAATAGAATTTAGCAACCACTGAACGAATTGGGTCTTTGCAAAATTCTTCTCAAGAATTGCAAGATAGCATGGCAGTAAGTCTTCATGATGACGATGATTGGCAAACTGACGCATGGGCAGAAATTGAAGCATGGAATGAAAAATATAAAAATTTAACAAAAGCACCATATAAAATTAAAGTTGATATTGAGCAAACTTCTAATGTTGACCAAACTTTTAGAAGCATTATCAATAATCTTGATGAATTAGCTAAAAAGCAGGCTTCTATAAAGCTCATTAGTGAAGAATTTATAAATCTTAAAAATAGCGCTGGTTTAACTGACCAGACTATGCGAGAATTAATTACTAGCTATGATAGCAGTATTGATGTTGCAAGCATGGACAGTGCATAGCTAGAAGCAAAATTAGAAGAGATAAGACAAGAAGCAATAGAAAGTAGCGGAGCAATTCGCACATTAGCAAGAGCACTCGAAATAATGGGCGCAAATCCGCAGACTATTAACCAATATATTGCTCAATTACGACAGTTGGACGAAGAACTTGCGCGAGGGGAAATTTCTCAAGAACAATATAGTCAATAGATTGAGAAAATTAATGCTATGTTACGAGATGGTATCCCGGCTCAGCGCGATTGGGCATCTACTCTTGTTCAAGCAGGTACTACACTTTCTCAGGTATCTATTGGAATTAATGGATTAAATTCTCTTGGACAAACATTTAAAGAAGTTCTGTCTGGAGATGTTGATGCAATAACTGCACTTACTAAGATTTTAACTTCTCTTACTATGATATTACCAACAGTAACATCTTTAGCTAAGGCAGTTAATCTTGCAAATGCTCAAAACGCTGTACAGTTTTTGGCAACTGGCGCGGCAGCTGGTACCGGTGCGGCAGGCGTAGCTTCGTTTAGCGCGGCTTTATCTGCTTTACTTCCAATTATTGGATTGGTAGTAATTGCTGGCGCGGCGATCGTTGCAGTTATTCAAGCTATCCATGTAAATTCAGAAGAAGCAAGAGAAAAGATCCAAAAAGCTACAGATGCTTATTAGGAGCAAGTATCTACTTTAGAATCTTTAAATTCTAAATTAAAGACTACTAAAGATAGAATTGATGAATTAAACAATCAAGATACTTTAACAGTAGTTGAGGCAGAAGAGCTTGATAAGTTAAAGCAACAAGAAGAGTCGTTAGAACGACAAATTAAGCTACAAGAGAAGCTAAATCAAGAAACTCAAAAGGCGCAAGCTGAAGAGATCGCTAAAAACTATAATAAATCTACTAAAGATATCGCTAAAGGACCGGACACTAGGCAGCAAAAGACATGGACTGAAGACAATAGTAATGCTAAATGGTATAAAGATTTACAGAAGAATAGTGATATGTCTGATCCATATATCAAATCTTAGGTAGAGGAGCAAAGATATGCTTCTCATGTTGATGAATATGTTGATGCAGACACATGGTTTAATAGCGTAACGCAAGGCCTAGAAAAGACTTCTGACGCTTATTAGGACTATTTAGTTGAATACCAGCAATGGAAAGACAAGAACGAAGAAATTACCGCAGAATGGGTAGCTAATAATTCAGAAGCTATTCAACAAGCAGAAGATAATTATAAGTCTTATGTAGATGCTATTGCTAGTGGTGCGATCGATTTAGATCCAGACACTCTCGCTGCTATGCAAGAAAGATTAGCGGAAATTCGTAAGAGTTTATATTCTTCTGATGGTGAATATGAGTAGATTGTTCTAGAACCTATTCTCGATGATCAAGCAGTTCAACAGATTTCTGATTAGCTATATGGAGTTCTTTCTAATGGCGATGTTACTGATGCAGCTGGTTTGATTTCTGATGCAGTTAAGAATGAATTGATGCTTGCTGGCGTAAGTGTTGATGAGTTCTTAGAGTATGTTAATAATAAAGTAGACGAAACTAAAGCAAAAGTACAAGAAAAATTCTCTGATTTTGATTTTAGCAAGTTATCGGGAGACGACTGGAAAGTCTTGATGACCGTTAACATTGATAACTTCGATTCGGTTCAAGAGCTTAAGAATTTCTTAGACAATTATTAGGAGAATAATGTTAATGTAGATGTAACTGGTATTGAATAGCTACAAGAAGTTCTTGATTATTTAAATAAGAGTCAGGATGCGTTAGAAACTGCCTTAAAGTCTTATAAAGATCAAGAAGGCTATCTGACAATGGATCAGGTCGAGGCTTTGATAAACGCCGATGATCGTTATGCTCAATATATTATTAAAGTTGGAGATGCTTATAAACTTACTAACTAGTCTTTACAAACTTTATTAGAATCTGAACGACAAGAGGCAGAAGTTCTAGATGCTACTATTGCAGCCGCAAAAGAAAAATATGATGTTAACACAGATTATGTGTAGAATTATATTGGTATGTGGGATGCTTTAGCAGAAGCAGCTAAAGACGCCGACGCTGTTAGTAAATATAATTTCATAAGCGAAGAAGATGCTGATCTTTTTAGATAGCATACAGAAGATTTAAGTCTAGCTGCTGAACTCTATAAAGATGGCGAAATGTCTGCCACGGAATACTTCGATGTAATTGGCGATCGAATTGATAAAATTGGAACTGGATTTCAAGAATTGCGTCAAGAGATTGATGATAATATAGAAGAAACTGATCTTTTTGAAGCTACGCTTACCACAGCAGCTGGCTCTATTGCAGATGGTTTAACTGATCTAAATAAAAAATTTAGAGCGGGTTCCATCAACATGGACGACTACTATAAAGGTACTATTTCCGCGACAAAGGCTTTAATTAGTTCTCAAGGAAAATTAGATAAATATATTGAAAAAACCGATGAAGGAATTTGGCAACTTAAAGAGGGTATTGATTAGACTACAATCTCCGCGGATGATTATAGCCAAGCAACTTCTGATATTGCAAATCTAAACGCTTGGGAAAAACAAGTTAGCTAGGCTGAAAGTTTACAAGGCATGGTAGATACCTTAGTAGATCATTATGATTATTTTAGTAAATATATGGATGAATTTGGCAACATAGATTTTACTATTGATAATAATTTTGATACTACGGCTCAAGAATTTTAGTCTATGTGTTCAGATGTTGGTGCGTAGTTAGCTCACCTTGAGCAATATAACCATGAAGCATATTTGCGAATAGTTAAAGATGTAATTGATGCTGGAGGATAGGTAGCAAATGGTTTGAGCACTACTTCAGCAGAATTAACTCAATTTATGGCTTCATCTGGCGCAAATGCAAATATGGTTCTACAGTCAACAATGAGTGAATGTTCTGGTACGATAGGAACTTTATCTTAGGCTGCAGGAAGTGCATTAAGTGCATTAGGAGATTTAATTGCTAATTTTAATTATAATATTAATTTTGAACCATCTATTACTGATGGACAATTTAATCTTATGGAATGGTTTAAATCTGGTGGTACAAAGGGTATTAGTCTTCCAACATTAAGTTTTAAAATTACTGGTTCTGGTGGTACATCTGTTGGTAATTTTGCGAGTGCACTAAAGCAAGTCGGTAGTTTCTTATCAAGCAGCAATGGTGTTGGTCAAGGCGGAGGAAAAGATTATGGTCTTGAAACTCCTTCTTATAATCCTAATGGTGTACTTGATCCTAATAGCGTTAAATCTGATAATATCCGCGATAAAGGCAGCGGAGGTAAAAAAGGAAAAGGCGGCGGTGGCGGAGGAGATAAAGGTAAAACATACGATAAGGAAGAACTTAAAGATCTTGATGATGTTGAAGACCGTTATCACAATATTAATCGCCAAATCGAACGTCAAGATGATTTGCTCGACGATCTTGATAATAAGATTGAACGCGCTTGGGGCTCTGAAGCATTAAATGCTTATCAAGAAAAGTTACAAGAATTATAGAAATAGCAAGAACTTTATAATAAGAAATTAGATGAGGCTAGAAATTATCTAAAGCAAGATGCCGCGCTCGTTAAAAAATATTTTGCGGGAGCATAGATTGATGCAAATGGTGAAATTACTAACTATGAAGAGCTATTAAAGAAAAATCTTGATCTCTATAATGCCGCGGTTAAACAGTATAATCTTGCTGTTGATGGTAAAACGATTACTGAGGAACAACATACTGCACTCAAGAATAAGCTCGATGCAGAAGAAAAACTATTTGATAAACGTCAGAAAGCGCTAGAAAAGTATGAGGATACTCTTGATACAATTCGCGACACCACTGATGATGTTCAAGAAAATGCTCGAGATATTGCGGACACTAAACTAGAAAATATTAAATTCAAATTTGAAATTGTTCTAGATGTTAAATCCATGAAGGATACTGCTAGAGACCTCGCTAAAGATATTGCAGATATTTTTGGTGATACTTTAACTCAGAATTTCATGGGTTATGACAAATTAGAAAAACCAAAGTTTGACAGTCCTCTAGCATTAGACGCGGAAGCTGCTAAAGCAGAAGCAAATCTAATGCCGCAATATAAGCAACAATATGAAGAGCTTAAGGCTTTGTATGATAGCACTACCGATGATGCCGCACGTAGAGATATTATGGATGAAATCTCCGATCTGCAAGGTAAGATTGCGGACTCTGCTAAAGCGATCGTTGAATGGGCTAACTCTATTGAGGATATTGTTCCTGATGCTGTTGATGCAGCAGCTGAACGTTTCGCCGCATTTACGGATTAGCTAGATCATAATACTTCGGTTCTTGATACCATTAAGGAGCTTTATAATTTACAAGGTGTAACTTATAAGACTGCGAGTGGATTTAATCGTCTGCAAAAGGTTAGTCAAGAAAAGCTCGAAGCTCAGGTTGCTTCTGCTAAGCTCCAGAGAGGTTGGTATGAAGAGGCTGCTAAGAGACTTGAAACTGCACAAGCGAACCTCGATGCTTTAAATGGTGATGAAAGTGATATTCGCTATGATGCACTCAAGAAAGCAAGAGACGCATATCTAGAGCAATTTAACGATGCTCAAGAGGCTTATTTATCTTCTGCTCAAGAAGCAATGGAAACCGCACAAGATATGTACCTCGATCAAATCGAGAGAGCAGTTTATAAGTTTGGTCAAGCGGTATCTAATGGCGCAGGTCTTGATTTACTGCAAGATAAATACGACCATTATATCGAGCAAAATGAGCGCTACTTTGACAAGGTTAATGAGGCATATCAAGTATCTGCTTGGTATAATAAGCTACAAAAAGATATTGATGATACTACCAATTCTGCACACAAAGAAAGATTAAAGGCTCTACAGGAAGAGATTAATCAGCGTAGAGAAGGTAATAAGCTATCTCAATATGATCTAGATATCCTCAATGCTAAATATCAAGTATTGCAGGCTTAGATGGCTCTTGAAGACGCGCAAAATGCGAAGAATCAAATTCAGCTAACAAGAGATAGTCAAGGTAACTGGAACTATCAGTTCACAGCTAACCAAGACGATATTGCGAATGCTCAGCAAAAGTTGCTTGATGCCGAGAATGAATGGTACAATATAGCTAAACAGCAAGTAACTGATGTTACTGGTGAGATTGTAGATACTTGGCAAGAATGTTAGGATAAGATTAAGGACATCTATTCTGACATGACTCTAACTGATGAAGAACGTTCTGCTCGAGCACAAGAAATCTATCAGTATTATACTGAAAAGATTAAATCTCTTGAAGAAGAGAAGCAGAATGCAATCGCAGACATGACCGAAGCCGGCAATAAGAACTTGATTGATAATGCCATTCTTACCGGCGATACCATTACTGATGTAACGGGTATCACCTCTGAGGAATTGCAGCAAATAGTTGCAAACTCTGGAGAAAGTATCAAGGATCTATTATTAAAGAATAGTGAATAGCTAAAAGATATTGTTGGTGATAATACAGATTTAATTGATAAGTTTGATAATACTTACGCTAAAGACCTTGATAATATGACACAGAATACTACAAACTTCGAGGAACAACTCCGCAGTTTGTTAGACGAAGCGCAACAGCATTTCAAGAATTATCAAGATAAAGTTTAGGATGTTGCTTCTGAAACTGGTTCTACTCTTGATAATTTGGCCAATGAAACTAACAAGGTTTCTGAATCTACGGATCAACTGGCTCAGCGTGGTCAAGAGGCTTCTGAAGCTCTATGGGAGCAAGTTACCGCGGCACAATAGGCTGCGGATCAGTACGCGGCTCTGGCTGCTCAGATTTGGGAAGCTGTAGAAGCAGCGAAAACCCTTGCTGCTCAAATGGCATCGAATGCTGCTAGTAATTCTGGACTCCTGTATGACAAGAATACAGACTATAAAGCATTGATCGAACAAGGTTTGGTTAATGGCTGGTTCCAGTATGGTGATGAAACCTTTAAGGCTTTAGTAGCGTAGCGTGATGAGAAGATTAAAAACGAAGATAAGTGGAAAAATGAAACTCAAGGTGGAGAGCAATTTAAGGATTATACGCAGGGTTCTAATGTTGGAGAATGGGCGCAAGGTCGTTACGATACCAAGGATGAGTGGAATGATGCTCTTGATAAACTGAAAAAGAATTATGGCTTGGCAACAGGCGGTTATACTGGTACTTTTGAAGATGCAAAACTCGCGTTCTTGCATGAAAAGGAACTAGTATTGAATAAAGAAGATACCGAAAATATCTTGGCTGCCGTTCAAGCTGTAAGAACCATTGGTTCTGACTTGTTCAAGTCTATTGAGAAGTCTCTTGATGGTAATGTAGTTGCGGCAATGAACCTTATGGGTCAGCGACTCAATCCTGTTTCCACTATGCCAACAGAAGGTACTATCGAGCAAACTGTTCATATTGACAAGGTAGAATTCCCGAATGTTACTAGCCGTTCGGAAATTGAAGAAGCGTTTGTTAGTCTTACTAACGATGCAGCACAGTGGGCTAGAAGAAAGACGTAATAAGGAGAGGTTTAAACCTCTCCTTATTATAGGAGTGAAAGGAGATAAACAATGAATCATATATCTGAACAGCTGTTGCAAGCTATGGATATTATTGCTCAAGAAAAGTTGAAATAGCTCCAATATGATAAAACTATTCAAGCTACAATTTATTCTATCGTAGATGTTGATACCGGAGAATATAAAGTCAGATACAATGGAAATATTTTTTCCGCGTTTAGTGAGGATACTAGCAAAAGCTACTCTGTTGACGATATTATTTATGTCAAGGTTCCTGAAGGCAACTTTTCTAACAAGAAGTTGATTACCTCTTTGGTAACCGCAAAATCTTTATCAAGCGCACAAATATCTGATTTAACTAATTCTGTATTTGAAGTATCTCCTACTTTTGATGCACTATATGGTAATGCTTATGACCCAAGTGAGAGTTATGGAGTAATTGCGGGCGCGCCAGCTGGGGAGATCGGTAGTTCTGTCTACATCTTTTAGAATGATGAAGAATATAATCCAAATGGTTACCACGGATTGTTCCAGTAGTATGCGAACAATTACGAATATATTAGAGTTAAAGCATCTTTCTTAACACAATTCCATAATGTGCATAGTAAAGGTAACTACGGTATTGAGGTTGAGTTTTATACCAAGGATAATAGTAGCGTAAGTTATAGATTAGATCTCCAGAATTTTAATGGTAATCCATATGGATTCTCGGTCTACTCGCCGCAATCAATTATTTTAAAGGCGCAGAAAAACTATTTAATGGGACTTAAATCTATTAAGCTCTTTGAAGAAGATTTTGTCTACGACAAGATTGTTAAGAATGGTATAGTTACAGATGAAGAGAATACAACTGTTGCTAACATTTTTGTGAAAGATATTTCTCTTCAATATGTTGATTTGCAAGATCTGAGTGATACGAGTTATTATCTCACGATTTCCGCACCTAAAGGCATCGCTTTTACGGATAAAGTACCAACTCTAGAATTGATTGGCCGTTTAATTTATAATGGCGATGATATTATGGATAGTAAGAATTGCGTTTGCCAATGGTATGAGAGAGATCTGAGCGTGGTTGTTGGTAGCGATAAGTATGTCAAAGCCGCGGGTTTCGGTTGGAAGAAAATGGATAAGCAAACCTCTGATACTCTTACTCTTGATGCAACCGATGTACTCTATCAATAGAGATATAAATTAGTAGTTGTTTATAATAATAATGTTACACTAACTGCGGAGATCGCGGTTTGGAACCGTAATTCTAACTATGATTATTCTATTGTTCAAGTAACTGATGGCGCGGATATTAAATTGTAGATTAAAAATAATTACGACGATGAATCTCTAGTAGGTGACTGGTACTTATCTTATCCAGATGATAGCTACAGTTCTGTGCCGGAAGGAGAAAAGTAGTCAGAGATAGTTGTAAGTTCTTATCTACAATATAGTTCTGTAATCTTCTATTGCATGGTATATAACTCTTCTAGTGAATATATCGGCACACTTGAGCATACTATTGTGAATAGTGAAAGCGAAGATGATGTAACTATTAGCTATATTGGTGAAGACTCTTTCCGCTATGATGCTAATGGAGATATTTCTATCGAAGACGCAGAGAAAGAGCGTACCTTATAGGTTAATCTAGCCTGGAAGGAAGGCTTCGGCACCTCTTACTTTGTATCATGGTTAATGAAAGACGCAGCGAATAAAGAATACGAGATTCCTACTTCTAAATCCAAAGCCTACAATCCGGATAACTCCATGCTTGAGAACATTTGGGTTGACAATTATAATATTTTGCATTACAATATTAAATAGAAATACAGAGTTAATTTCAGTAATAACACTATAATTGTAAAGATTAGAACTATTGCTGAATCTACTTATTTATTTAATAAAGAGATTCTTTGCTTGAAGGATGGCGACTAGGGTACTAATGGTACTACCTATATCACAGCGATTCGTCCTTGTAATTCTGAGGGTGTAAAACTTAGTGGTTTACAGCCTTTGAGATATAACAATAGTTGGTAGAATACTCTACAGGTTCGTTGTTATGTATATAAAGATGGAGAATTAATTAACGGTAATAATAAGTATTCTATTACTTATAAATGGGAAGGAATTAATGTATTTGTACAAGACCGAGAGATCTTAACAGATACCACTGACCAAGTTATTGTGCGTGGTAAAGATCCTATTTCTGAAAGCAGTCCAAGCGCGCAATTAGCGTTCTATGTAAAGGTTCAAGTAACCATTAAAGATGCTAATAGTTCTGTGGATATTTACGCTTCTTATCCTATTGATGTAATTCTAGGCACTGTCTCTGTTGATGACATTAATATTGATAGTATTCCTTCTTATATCAAGTACAATTCCGCGGGTCTAACACCATCTTGTTATAGTAATGATATTAACTTTTATTATAAGAATAATATTTATAATGACAACATTGTATCGCGTAATACGAATATTCGAAGTATTGTAACTAGCAATGGTAAGAAATATTTAGAGCCAGCTTCTAATTTCATTTTTGAGAGTATTAAGGATGATTCGCAGAGTAATATAGGCGTATTAAGTTTTGCTATCCCGAATAGTAGTGATAGACTTATTCATCCTATTGTTATGTATCTTGATACTTATGGCAACGAAGCTATTAATGGCTGGGATGGTACTGCTCTTGATACTGGCGATGGAGAGTATGTATTCGCTCCGCAAGTTGGCGCGGGAACAAAAGATAGCTAGAATAGATTTACTGGTGTTGTAATGGGTAAAGATAGTGGCCAAGATTAGATAGGTCTATATGGCTATTAGGCAGGTGTTAATGTCTTTGGCTTAATGGAAGATGGTACCGCATTTTTTGGAGCCATGAGCGGTGGTGGCCGCATTGATATTAACGGTAAATCTGGTTCTATCAGCGGTGGTGGTGGTGGAGACAATTCCATCGGCATGACCATTAATCTTGCTGACCTCAATCCAGGTAAAGGAACAGATGCTATTAAAGTTGGCGGCGGTGTCTTTAAAGTAACTTATGATGGTGCTTTGTTAGCTACATCTGCCACGATTGAAGGAACTATTTATGCTACGACTGGTAGAATTGGATGTTCTAGTAGAAATAGTGAAGATGGTTGGATTATTAAAAAGAATAGATTATATAGTAGCTCTAGCGGTAGATATGTAGAACTTAATAGTGACAAGAACGCAGATGGCGCCATCTGGACAGGTTCTTCTTCATACGAAAGTGCTAAAAACACTTATTTTGCTGTATCTAAAAAGGGTCAGCTCTATGCTAAAACCGGCAATATCGGTGGTTGGACTTTAACAAGAAATAGCCTATATGCTGATACTGTAGGTCTTAGTAGTACCGGTAATGCAGCTTTTTGGGCTGGTTCAGATGTAGACGCAGGTTCTACTTCAATTAAAGACACTAGTGCAGCAAACTTTTTAGTCACTCATACCGGAAGATTATATTGCACTTCTGCGGATATTTCAGGAAGAGTTAAGGCAGATAGTGGTACTATTGGTGGTTGGACTATAAATGATAAATATTTAACTGGTGGAGGTACAATTCTTAATTCTGATGGCTCTATTACTTGTGGTAATTTAGTTGCCACCGGAGGTAGCATTGGTGGTTGGACTATTCAATCCAATGCTCTTGTAAGTCGTGGCGGAGGCTTATCTTTAAATGGTGATACTGGTACTATTTCGAATAGATATGGTTATTTTGGAGGAATTACTGGTTCTTCTGGTGCGGGTAATACAACTTATAATATTGGTATTGCTGCAACAGGTGGTAGTGGTAGCGTAGTATTGCAAGCTCAAGAGGGTAATGGTAATATTAAACTAGATGCTGCTAACAGTATTTATTTATTAGCTACTAGTATTATTTTAAATGGTTCTGGTAATTCTGTTATATCGGCTGGTGGTGCTATTGGTATAACTAGTACAGGTGATATGACACTAAATGCTAAGAAGGGTATATTTAAAGTTGAGGGATCAGTCATTGACTTTAGTAGCGTAGCTACTCAAAAAGGTATTCGTGCAACGTTTGGATAAGGAGTGAGATAATGCCAACGGTAACACTAAAATTTAATAGTGCAAGTAGCGAAGGTGTTAATTTTTCCTATAGTACCTCTGGTTGGACATCACTACCTTCTGATGAACCTGTCTCTAGTATACATTGGGGAAGTTGGAGTGGTGGTACAACTCGTTAGACAAGAACTGGTTATACGACATAGGTAAAATATAGTCTTGGTACTACGAAATGGTCTTGGATTTTTACTAGAGGAAGCGGAAGTAGCGGCGGAACCAGCTCGTCAAAAGACGGGTCTGCCACGATAAATGGTTATATAGCTGGATCTAAATAGTCTGTAACAGCTAAGATATCTGCGACAAGAACTTCTAAAATAGAGCGTGTTAATTATAGGCAAACTAGAACTCGCTCGCCTATCAAAGACGATAAAGGTAATATAACTGGATATACCCCTTGGGATGTAGGTTCTGCAACTAAAACTGGTAAATCCACATCTAGTAGTTCTGCAACAAAAAATCTAGGAAACGCGCACAACACACTTTATTTCTATACTAGACCTCTTCAGTTTGCTTGGACAAATATTCCAGCAAGAGATAAATTAATTTCTGTTTGTTTAACTGCATCCAAATGGAATGAATTGATGGATAAAGCAGCATAGAAATATAATTGGAAGCATTGTCAATAGGGATAGGGTGGCACACCAAGATCGACTGGATAGTATCATGTCACAACTGGTACATTGATCACTCATACAATTTATAATAATGGTTCTAGTTGGTGTGGTGCTTCAAAGACAGTGAAGCAAGGAGACATAATCACATATGACTTATTTACTGCGTTATCAAACGCGGTAAATGCAGGATGAAAAGGAGAAAAACGTGTTAAATAGAGATATTATTACTATGTATCAAGGCTTATTGCAACTAGCGTCGAATGAGGAGATGCGGCTTCCCGCACGTGTATCTTTCGCAGTAGTGAGAAACCTCAACGTGTTAATTCCTATTATTAAGGATATTGACATGGCTCGTCAATCAATCGCGGAAACCTATGGTACTCTTGATGCTGATAACCCTACTCAGTATCGCATTCCAGAAAATAACCGAGATACAGTTAATCAGGAACTAGATGCAATTATGGAAACAGAAGTCGATGTTCCTCTTGTTAAAATTAAAATGACAGAGATTGAGGATTTAAATATCTCGATTGCTATGGCAGAAGCACTCATGTTTATGGTAGAGGAAGAGATGTAAATCTCTTCCTCTTTTCTTTTACTTGGACGAATTTAATTATCTTAACCAAAACTTTTTTTATAATATATAGAGTTAGAGGAAAAGGAGGCGCGGAATATGCCAATTAGTATTTATCCGCCTACTCTATAGAGTACATAGCCAGCGTTTTTAGCTACAACGCCAGACTATGAGATTAAATATACTCTATAGAAAGTAACTAGTGCCGAGACTATTAAACATATTCAAATTCGAGTAGTTGAATAGCGCTCAAATTCTAGCATTGTAAATACTTCAAAATATCCAGATAATATTATCTATAAGAATGTTGACTTAACAAAAGAAGCCAGTCCTTATGGAATTAAAATTTTGACCTCAGACTTGCGAAAGCCATGGTCGCCGGGTGTATGTTACAAGATACAATTGCGCTTTGGATCTACCAGTTTTCCGAATGATTTAAGCGCATTTGCGGCATGGAAAAAAGAATAGATTAACAATTAGACCTTCTCTGAATGGTCTACTGTTATGGTTATTAAAGCCATTGCACAACCAGAAGTCTATATTGAAAATGCTGGAACACTTAGAACTGATGTTATTGCTAGTAAGTAGACAGAAGCTAGTCTGACTCCTTTGTTTGTAGGAGATTATATTGATAATGCTTTTGAGGAACCGTTAGAGAAATATAAGTTTGACTTATATGATGAGACTGGCAAAACATTGATTGAGTCATCAGATTGGATCCAAGCGGTTAGCGGTAAGAATTGTTCATATAGATTTAAAACCATGCTTACCAACAACGAGTCTTATAGAGTCTATTTCTCGATCGTAACGCGTAATGGATATGAAACCCGCACTTACTATGACTTTTAGGCTATTAAGGTTTATCTAGAATCTTTGACGGATGTGTCTATTAGAGTTGATGACGCTGATGTATTTTGCCGTGAAAATGGTTGTATGCGGATTTATCTTACTGCCAAGAGTCCATTAACAGGTTGTTATGTGCTCACTCGCACGTCAGAAGAGAGTAATTATCAAGTATATGAAGATCTAAAATACTTCAATTATTTTGAAGAAGAATTCTCTGATACATTACTTTATATTGACTATATTATTGAAAGTGGTATTAAATATAAATACGCTTTCCAATATTAGAACTCACAAGGATTACGTAGTGCTCCTTTGCAAGAGGACGGTATGACTGTTCCAGCTAGGAGTGTAGATTTTGAGTATTCATATATCTATCGAGATGGAGTATAGTTACGATTAAAATTTAATCAAAAGCTAAGTAGCTTTAAACATACAACATTAGCAAGTAAGCAAGATACCTTAGGAGACCAATTCCCGCACTTATCCAAGAACGGATACGCTTACTATGCGGAGTTTCCTATTAGCGGTTTAATTAGTTTTTAGATGGATGAAGATTAGACTTTCTTCACTCTAAAAACAGATGGATATTACTATAATAACGAGTTAGTTATTCCTGCGGATAAGTTCAGTGTATCTACTGCAACAAGAGGAGACGAAAGTGTTCCACCTTATCTTCCTATTGATAGTAGTATTACCGATAATAATATTTTTATAGAGCGTAAGTTCAGAGAGAAAGCTGAGTAGTTCCTCAATGATTTTACATATAAACTCTATAAATCTCCTACTGAGGGTAATATTGTTATTGGATTAATCAATATGTCGATGACGCCAAATGCCTCTCTAGGTCGTATGATCTTTGAGTTCTCTGCTACTGCTTATGAAGTATTAGAGAATACGATTGATGATCTTAATGAAGTTGGTATTATAGATGTAGGAATCTTTAATAACGAAGTATCTACCGAGATACAAACATCTTTTGGATAGATTGATGGTATTTATTTAGGTTGTCCGGAAGGTAATGATATTTATAATCTTATTAAACAATAGGAAGAAATCGCAGTTGGTGACGGTCGATACAAGCTATCTCTCGTGAATGTTAATTCTTTTTGGATTGAACGTTATCCTACTATTGATTTTGATGGTAAGATTTACGAACTTGAGGCATAGAAAGCTGAAGAAGATACTAAAGAAATAGAAGCAGAGTTAGTACGCTGGAGAGCTTTAAAAGAAGCCGCTAGTAATGCGCCATCTTCCGCAGTTAGATTATCTGTTAACGGCAGTGATGTTATTGTTGCTCCAAATAGATTATATAGCGTGCGGGAAGGTGTTAACTCACTATCAATGATCTCGGTTAAATATCCAATTATTGTGAATTATGTTTGCTCACTAACGAGAGAACGCAATGATGCGGTTGGTGAAGTAGGATCTATTGATACATCTCGTATTTGGGGCCAAGTGTCTGGTATTTTTAGTGGCACTGATAAAGTGTTAAAAAACTATAAATATTACTATGGACCAGGCGAAACGCCGTATCGTATCTATAGTGATAGTGCCGAAAAGACTGATAAACTAGGACGTATTTTAGTAGATAATACGAACTATAATGTCTATAAAACCGTTAATTTGTATGATATTATAGAAGAAGAAACCCGCAAGCAAGTCGAGTTTATCTATAACGTTTCTGGAGGCTTTAAGCAAGATGAAAACGGTAAATGGACAGACGGAATTATTTATTATACCTTCTCCGATATTACTGCTTTTGATATTGAAGCCGATCCTAATACTATCTTATATATCGGTAAGTAGCCTGATGGAAGTGATAAGCAACCTGTTATTCTCGGTCCAACTGGACGATATACACTCAGTCCAATGGACGGTATGATTAAATATATTGCTTTATAGAAGCCACAATTCGCGGTTATTAACTACAAGTGTTTAACCACGCAAACAACTATGAAATATACAATAGAAGGGAGCTAATATCTATGTTTGAGTATCTTAGTGATATGGATTTTCTAACTCAACTAGATAAATTGCATATGCGAGTCTAGTATGCTAAGATAGTGCTTCTTTCTTTTAGAGATGAAGAACCTATTAAAGAGATTTAGGGTTCTATATCAAGTGGTAATCTAAGTGTTAATGGTTCTTCTGCGGTTAGAAGAACCATTAATCTCACTATGCTAGCATCAGCAGAGAATAGTAATCTCGAAGATATTGATAATGAGATTTCTATTAACAAGAAAGTAAAAGTATTTATTGGATATGATAATCCACTAAGATCTTATAAAGACTATGGTGACATTATTTGGTTTCCATGTGGCTTGTTTGTATTATCGTCAGCCAATATTAGTCGTTCTACTAGCGGTTGGAATATCTCTATTACTGGCAAAGATAAGATGTGTTTATTAGATGGAACCGCTGGAGGTACATTGCCAGCTTCAACAACTTTCCATGAAAGTCTTGTAACACTAGATAATGGTGACGTAGAGATTCATTATCCTACTATCTTTTAGATTATTTATGAAGCCGTAAACCATTGGGGTGGCGAGGCTGTAGAGAATATCATCATTACTGATATAGATGATGAAGCCAAGATGTTAGTAAGATATATTGGCGATAAACCGATCTATTTTTCTAACGATTATTAGAGTCTTAGTTTCGAGTCTTAGGAAGACTATCCGCATATGTTTACTTATGGACAAGATGCTGGATATAAGTATACAGAATTTACATATCCAGGTGAATTAGTCTTAAATGCGGGAGACACAGTTGTAACATTACTAGATAAGATTGTAGGCACTTTAGGCAATTATGAGTATTTTTATAATCTTGATGGTAAGTTTGTATTTCAAGCGATAAAGAATTATTTGAATACTGGTAGTCCGCTATTAGAATTAAGTCCAGAAGATTATGTGCGCTCGTATAATAACGCTAAGTTTCTATATTCGCTCACCGATCTTGATACAACCACCGCAATTACCCGCAATCCTAAATATGATAATGTAAAGAATGATTTTTATGTTTGGGGTAAGAGAAAGACTTCTACTGGAGTTGAGGTATCTATCCGCTACCATCTTGCTATTGATGATAAACCAGATCTTGATTTAGCTACACAGTATATGTGGGAAATCAAGAATGAAAAGTCTAACTTAATTATTCGCTATGACTTTAATGATTTATCAGAATATAGTGTAGACGGATATAAGACTACTCTTGTTGGATTACCTTGCGATGAATGGCGTGAAGAACTTTATCGTCACGCTCTTGAAGCATAGGTAAGTAATAGCGTTTATAATAGTTACTATGATACCGAGTTAATTGCGGAGTGGCGTAATATTTATAGTACCACAAATAAGAATTGGGATGCTACTAACCACTGGAATCCCGCAGTCTTTAATGACCCAGGTTCTATTAACTTCTGGCTAGATTTTATAGATACTAGTTCTGCTCTTGGCAAGTATTCTATTAAGAATATTGGTCGTAGGACTAAAGTTGTTAATAATAATGACATAAAAACCGTATATAATAGTGAAGTTCCGGACGTTGTATTTATTGAGGGACTAGATCAAGATTTGATTGTAAAATATCAAGGCATTGGTTAGAGATTCTTCGTGCTTTCTAATGAATACTATGATATGTTCTCAATAAGCACTACTGGAACTAGCTGTTTTGATCAAATACGAGAATTGATGTATTAGAATTTGTGTTATAATACTACCATTTCTCTCACCTGCTTGCCGAAATACTACATGGAGCCTAATAATATTATTAGGATTGAAGATAGAGATAGTAATATCTATGGTAATTATTAGATTACACAATATTCTCTACCATTAACCTATAATGGTACTATGAGCATTACCGCAACAGAAGTTTTAACACGAGTATAAGGAGGAACGGGCGATGTCAGCTATTGGACAAATCTACTATCGCGTAGTAGACACAAGTAGCACTGGCGAAGGAAGACATTATATCTCCTCTGGAATTGATATTTACAATGATGTTGTAAATGCTTCTAGCGCCAGATAGTTTACCAAAGTTGGTATTCAAGCTCCACCTGGAGCACAAGTAGTCATGAATGCTAGTAAAACGATCATGATTGGTCGTACTGGTATTTATGAATTAGATGAAGACATTGCTATTACGAGTATGTATTTTGTTCGTCCTAAGAACTATATTAAGGATGAAGAAGAGACAGAACTCAAGAAGCAATAGGGCGAAAAAATTATTAAGGACGCAAAAGCGGCACTTGAAGCTGCTATTAAAGCATTAGGAGAAGAGCCTGCCGACTAGACTTCTGAGGCATATAAAACCTATTGGAATGGCTATAATGAGGCAAATGATACTTATATAGCAGCTTTTCAAGAGGGTAGTGCGACTTTAAACCAAGGTCTAAATGGTGTTTACAAACTAGATGAAGATAACCCATATGGCGATCTTGAAAATGTTATTGTAGACTTTATTTACGACCCATCTCAAGGATAAGGAGGTATAGGCATGCAATCTTTCTATGGAGGCCCTGCTGGACAGAGCTTCGAAATTAAACAAGTCTTTTCATCTTACTATGGCCCTAATGGTGCATAGACAGATTTAAATAAAGGTTGGTCATCTCCTATCTCCGTAGGCGAATTTGTCATGATATCCTATGGCAAGCCAACCGATCCTAACTATCTAACTAATTAGAATTATGATTTAAATGCTGGCAATAGACAGAATTTAAACTCTACTTTATGGTAGAAAGTATATAATGAATCTGCGGGAGAGGGTAGTGGACTTAGCTATAAGTTCATTACATCTTGCACTGGTAATACTCCTAAGATTAGTATTACAGTGCCTGCGGAAGTGCTTCACGCAAATGAACAACCGCAAGTTAAAACAGATTTGTCTAATCCAGATCTGCCAGTAATTATGTTTAGTTTACCGAGAGCGCAAGTTCTTTCTATGTTAGAGAGGACAGTCTTAGACGCAAATGAAAATCCAGTTGTTGAGTATAACGATGATGATATTGATCATCCGACCTTGCATTTTAGTCTACCGCAATCTCAAGTTATAGAGAAGGCAGAGATAACACCTATTGCCGCGGGAGAACATCCAAAGGTCGAACTTGACATTACTGATATTAACAGACCTGTACTTAAATTACAAGTAGCTGTAGCTTAGGAATTTTTAGATAGCAATATTCTTCATACAGTATTGAATGCTAATGAAGAACCTACCGTGACTTTTAGTTATGCAGAAGAAGATACTCTGCATGAGCATCCTATCTTAACTTTCCATCTACCGCGCAGCCAAGTAATGGCGGCTCCTGAGACAGTAACAAGAGCACCAGACTTTGAGCCGAACGTAACTAACGTCGGCACTGTTAATGCTCCTAAATTCCATTTTGAGTTGCCACGTGCTATTAAGTTCTATTATGGTAATTTATTAGGCACTAAAGCTGGTGGAACCGTTACTAATCCACTATTTGCGGATTATGGTGTTGGTGATTATTATATCAATGAACCAACTGGTTTTATTTACAAAGTAACAAGTAAGACCAATGATACCACTTGCGTATTTGAATATCAAGCAACTATTCAGCAACCTCTACCGAATATTATTACGAGCGCAATCGCCCCATATACATAGAGTGATGATGGCTTTAAGCCTGCGGTTCCGCGAGTTGTAAAGACTCTAACGAACGAGGAAGGCACCGAATGGCAGCTAGAGTTTTAGCTACCTGAAGCTATGAAGCCCGCGGTCACTTCTACTTTTGTTGGTTCGACAGAAGAAGGAAATGTTACAGCAGAAGTTATCAGTGAAGACACTGTAAATTTTGCATTTAAGATTCCAACTGGTAGTAAACTATTTGCGGGACTTGATATAACTCAAGATGGGGATACTACTGTTATTGAGGGCGCTCGCAAGGGCGATATTTATCTTAATAGTGATACTGGTGTCATCTATTCTTTAACTGATAATGGCTGGAAAGCTAGCGGTAAGAGTATTAAAGGCCCAGTAGGAGATGCCTTAAATATTGAAGCAGAGTATCATTTAACTGAACGAGCAGATTATCAAGCTAATCTTGATAATGGTGTAGCTTATATTGAAGCAAATTATACCTAGACTATTGATTCTCACAAGCTCTTCGCTGTTACTTGGACCTTGCTCGATAATGGTGGAGATGTATCTTATTGGTATTATAAGACTAATGCTGGAACATGGGATCGCGCGCAATTAACTGGCGGCGTTTCTAGTTTAATTGAGAATACTTATAAAGAGAATATTGATAACAAGACTTATTCTATTGATTATATCAATTCTCTTATCGAGGGTGCAGAAAACGAAACTGGCAAGGTTACTACTTATTCAAAAGCAAAGATGGATTAGCTATTGAGTGCATTAGATGAAACCTTAAAGACTTGGGATTCGTTTAGCAATCTACCCGATTTAAAATAACCTATATATTTAGAGAGTATAAAGGAGGGCCTATAATGGCACTATTCAAGATTTATCACGGTACTGCAGATGACTTCTAGTCTATCAATGGTTTCTCTAATTACGCTGTCCATCCTGGCTATGCGTACTTCTTTGAAGATAGTGGAGAACTAGTAATCGACAGTGAAAATGGTCGATACAATGTTAATGCTAAGACTCTTGTAAAAGAAAAGACATCTGGCGAAGTTGAGTTTATTGACGCAGAAGATGTACTTGTTAGTGGCGACACAGGCATTATTAAGAATGCTATTTTGATTGGCGGAGAAAACAATACTGTAAGAGCAATCGCGATTTCTGCGGGAAGCATAGTCGTTGGAGATGCGGATGCTGGTATTAAGGGACTGAATGGTATTGGTGCTCTATTTGCATCGACAGATGGAGTGCCGGAATTTGGTACTTTGCCGATTGCCGCGGGTGGCACTGGCGCTACAACAAAGGCTGATGCGCGAGCTAATTTAGATGTATACAGTAAGGGCGAGACTGGTAATGAGATTGAGAAAGTAACTACTTTGGCATATTCTGTTACTCTTGCTCAGAAGGACTGGGTACACTCTGGTGAAACTTACACCTATTCTTATAGCAATACTAATTTAACTTGCGGTAAGAATGGTAATGTACCACCAATTATTACTTGGATTAGTAATCAAGAAGATTATAACAAGATTGATGATGCGCAGGCAACCGTTGGTACTGGCATTACATTTACCTCTAGCAAAGCTATTGAGGGAGACATCGAGATTGTCATTATTGACGTTAAGTAAATAAAAAAATAGGGGAGAACCTTTAATTAGGTTCTCCCCTATTTTTGTTTTAGTGACAAACTTTGTCTTTAAGGTGGTAATGCGGTATTTCCTCTCCAAACCATTTCCAACGGAGATAGTCGTCAAGAAAAATAGCTATTAAAGCTAGACCGAACCAAGCGAGTGAGAAAGGAAGACAAATTTGTCCCAATATATTGAAAGGCAATCCTGAATAGTCCCAAATTCCTAGCTTGAGGACTATATTAAGGATTACGCCGAATACAAATTCAAGTGAGGTAACTATTGCGGCTCCAATAGCTCCTTGTTTAATGATAGACATTTCCCAAGGTATAACCTCGTTAATTTCTCCAATAAGAACGAAACAAAGTCCACCTAAGAGAAACATTGACCAATGTATCATACCTCCACTGATGCAGGTTTTATATATCAGCTCTATTAAGAAATAGAGCGAACCGCCAACAGTGAATAAGGTAAGAAACTTATTTAGCTTCTTCAACATAACTTAGCTCTACCTTATCAAGTTCTTCTAGTGAAGTAGCACCATAGATAGAGATTTTATACTGCTGCATTTTACGATACATTGGATACACAGCCGCAGAAATGGACATAGATAAAGCAACAAGATTTTCTAATGTCCAAGGTTCACACTCTTCATGTCGAGCGTGCCACTCTAGAGTAGGAGATTCAATACCAGTCTAAACAGCGATCTGATACTAACTCAAATTAAGACTGATCTCGGATTGATCCTCCATTGTAACTCCATATTCTTTTCCATCGTTCCATGTTAATGGATGAGAAGCTAGATATTCTGCGAATAACGTCTTATTCTTCTCTTGTTTAAGCTCTTTGGCTTCATCTAAGCTATAACGATAAACGAAACTTTGGGTTTCATTATCGAACTTATATAGATTAGGCGTAACATTTGATGGAACTTCATCAACCTCAATAATGCGTACCGCATTAGGTGAGTTTACTGTATCGGCTTGAATTAGGACGTAATGAGTGTCGCAATCCGAGCCAATAACCCCAGTGCCTTCTTCTTCCGAACAAGCAACGACAATGCCATTGGAAGATTGTAGTTTAATGTAACGAATATACTCAAGAATATCAACTACAATATTCTCACGATTTACTAATACATACATTACTTAATTTCAACTCCTTTGAATAGTGAACGAAAATAATTATCCATATCTTGGACAATATAGAAGCAAGTACCTTTAGAGATATGTGCTCGCCAACCTTGATAAGATTTTTGAATCTCACTAGTAAGGATTTTGCCCTAAAGCCAAAGTTGCTACATCTTGCGGAGTTTCCTGCGTTGATGCGCGATTTTCTTGGCAAATGGTATTTGAATTACGCGATTAGTAGTGGTTAGATAAAAGTTCCATTTAAGGTATTTAAACGGAGTTCCATGCACTTTCTCTTTAGGAGGGATAGGCGTTATTCGAGAGATTGTAGTCTTCTTCTAGTTAAGTGAAAGACCTATCTCTTTTAATTTTTCTTCTATCTTTCTTTTACATTTCGCTAAATATTTACTATCGTTATATAGAAGATATAGATCATCCATGTAGCGACCATAAAACTTGATATGTAATTCTTCTTTAATAAAATGGTCAACTTCATTCAAAGTTAGCAATGCAAATAACTGTGATGTTTGGCTTCCAAGACCAAGGCTCTTTTCCTCGTATTCATAATACTTGCAGCCCGATCGGAAAGACTGGATATCCGCGCGTATATACTTATGTTTTTTGGTAACATAATACTATTTACCGGGAACAGGCACTTTATCTTTTGTTAGCTTAAAAGAAAAAGTGTCAATTAAATAGCTGCATAGTTCATAGACTTGTGGGTCTTTAATCACTTTTTTAGCTATCTATTTTAGAGCTTTATGATCTATAGAATCGAAATATTTACGTATATCAATTCTTAAAGCGAAGAAATCATTTCCTAATCCATATGTTCTATGTGCCTATTGTAAATGTTTCTTTACTCTTGCTAAAGCAAAGTCAATACCTCTGTTTTTTAGAGTTGCACAGTTATCATATATAAACTTAGGAGTTAATTCTGGTAATAGAGATTGTTCGCATAATGCGTTCTATACCAGTCTGTCGTTGATATGACACGCTCTTATATCTCTTGGTTTGCCACGTTCGATAATTGAGAAACAACTGAACACAAGCTGCTTGTATTCACAAGCTCGCAGGTCAGCTTCTGTTTGCAAGATTGTTTCTATCCTATTTTCTTCAAAGTTAATTGTACTATCTTTCCATCGGACGTTGCGGCAAACTCGATAAGACGAATCATACAGTGCGTCAAAACTACAAAAACGCTCGAAAGAAGTTTTCTACTAATTCAACTTCTCTCTCCTTATCATGCAGTAATAGTGGCAACTTCGCGAGTTCCACATCTGCAATCGTATTTATTTATCCGTCGCTATGACGAAATAGTCAAGTTCTCCTTAGATGAAAAGGCATCTACCTATAATATATTATTCAATGTAGTTGTTATGTTCTATTCCTTCCCCTTCTTGGCTCTATAAAACGAGCCAATGCATCCAGAATAAACCATAATTAGATGGATAATAATATATTCTGGGGTACTATTCTAGGCGTTGCTCGTCTGCGCTGCTACGCAGCTTGACTTGCAACATGATAGTTCCATCTAATCGGGCGCGAGGTAATAGTTGTTGTTGTAGTTGTTGTTGTTCGCAGATCCATCGTTGTTGACATTGCAAACGTTGTTCGAGTTGTTGTAGTTGCGAGAACGAAAAATACAGAACTTGACATCTTGAAATATCATTATCGACCTCTCCTATAAGTTTTTGGTTTCTCGTAGGAGTGTTCATAAATCAATTTATCTCGATTGATTCGATCTAATAAGCTATCTTTCATAGCTTTAGTTAACCGAGCTAAATGTTCAAAAGAGCGTCTTTTCTTCTAATTGCTTTGAGCATATTCGAAAATACAAAGGTCGATTTGACGAAAGATGCTATCGCAATAAGCGATTGCCTAATTCCAATATTTCTTTCGTGCAATTAAAGTTTCCTAGCTATTCAAGTATATTCCACAGGCTTGATAGCAGGCGGCATGAATGCCCTTTCCGCACTTAATAATATCAAAACCGAACGCTTGGAGAGGTTGTCCCTCTCCAAGTAGTCCAGGTTTACGAATTTGTTTTCCAGTAGTGTCAAACTCTCTAGGACGAGTTAAGACTAAAATGTAACTTACCAATTCGCGTGATTTCTGGAGACATTCACGCTTGGATTTATGTCGGTCTTTAGATTTTACTGACAAAATATTACCTTCCTTTCTTTCTCACTGAAATATATGAGAAAGTCGGCAGACATTTTAATCTATACTGTCCTACTTTTGAAAGTTTTAGGTATTAGCCAATGACGAAAGCGGGCGCGAGGTAATAGTAGTTGTAGTAGTAGCTGTAGTCCGCAGACCCATCGTTGTGGACATTGCAAACGCGGCTCGAGTTGTCGTAGTTGCGAGAACGTTCCCAATACCAACCCGAATTTGTCGTCAACGAACCATTGGCGTTCATAGTATACTTTACTCTTGTTGTATTAGAGGTATAATAGCTATATGCTGCATTATAACCCTTAGTACACTCTGAGTTAGAAGTCGTGGAATTTTTCTTGGTCAAGCTAGAATACATGTCGTCAAAACCCATTTCTGTTTCGGAAGGAATCCAGACGGTTTCATTATTATATGTAGCTGTACCATTTTGACCACTAATACAATCTGGGCAAGTACCTTTACTTATCGTTTTAATAGATGCTTTAGCAGAACAATAGTTATAGAAGTTCTAACATTGTGCTCTAGCAGCAGAACCAATCCAAACAGCATCACTACCGAAAACAGTAGTATTTGGAAGCAATCCTGCGGTCTGGAAGGTAAGAGTTTTTGAGCCATCTTGATCTGCACCAATACAAATCATAGTAGCCGCATTAGCACCTAAAACAGCAGTAGATAAACTAACTAATTTCTTTTTACCAACACAAGCAGCTCTTTCAGAAGAAGAAGCATTAGCTACCCAATTCTTCAAACCAGCCCACCAAGAAGCGTCTCCAGTCGCGATTTCAGAACCCCAAGACCAATACTGTGCACTAACGGTAATAGTCTTATTAGATGGAGCCGTATGGTTAGTACCTTGCGCGACACTAATAGTAATAGTCTGAGAAGCAATAGCAGTAGAACCATTACCCTTAATAGTAAGAACATTGCCATTTAAAGACATGGTTAAACCATTTACATGAGTAGGACTATAACTAATAGCACCATCGCCTGCGCGAGTAATAGTAACAGCCACACCGGAACTGTAGTTATTACCATTCAAGGCTACTGTTGTTGGATTTACGTTCAAACTACCATTTGCTCTATTGATTGTCCAGTTTACGTTGATTGCGGTGGTTGTTCCGTCCGCCCAGCGGTAGTTGTTTCCTGGTGTAAAAGTAGCAATGTAAGTGCCGGCATTAGTCGCGGATGTAGTGCCACCAATAGTCATGTAACTAGTGTTGTAGTTATTCCAGTAATTGGCGCTACTAACCGACTGCGCGTTTCCGTTATATGTAAGATTATTCTTCCACGTAGGTTTGGTCACAGATTTACGATTGACTGTGACATTAAAAGTCGCAGTTTGAGTAACTCCATTCTCAGTGTAGCTTACTGTAACTACCTGGTTTCCAACAGTTGAGAAAGTTGTTGGAGAGCAAGAATAACCAGAAATCGCGGCAGTCTTGGAGTCAGAATAACTGGCTGTAATGACCATACCAGCTGTTGCTAGAGTATCTCCATACTCATAGGTTGTCTTAATAGGATTGGTAGTTACAGCGATTGCAGTAAGACGGTGAATAACTGTAATAGGAACAGTAGTAGTGCAAGTCTCGCCACTTTCTGAGTAAGTGATGGTTACTGATGTAACACCATCGGTTAATACTTCAGGGGATACAGAATATCCACTGATTTCAGCGGTTGCTAGAACCGCTTGCCCAGTTCCGTAAGACGCAGTAACGATCATTCCGGTGCTATCAAAGCGATCTCCTGCGACATAGCTGACTTTATTAGGTTTGGTAGTGACTTCAATCGACATAAGCAAAATGCCGCCTCCGCCCTTACCACCTTGTTCAGCTAAAATACACTTAGGCAAGAATATAACCTCCTTCGTATCTAGCTCTTTTAAAAATGCCAAAAGACTTTCCGAGAAAAAGTACACTTTTTTGTGGGAAAAATACTTCCAGAAACTAGATAATAAAAAATTGGGAAAAAGGTATAGAAACCCTTTTCCCTTCAAGTAGGTATCTTACCTTTTCAGATATACATGAAGAATGTGCTAAGGAAATTATCTATGATTGACCAAAGCCCAGTTAAGTGTACTTTTTTGAAGATGAAAGGAGAATTTAAGTGAGCTTAAAATGTATTTTGCAAGGTCAAGATTCGAAGAACTTGGTTACTAAAGTTGAGTTGAATGAGCATATAGCGGATAAGAACAACCCTCATGAAGTAACAGCTGAGCAAGTCGGCGCAATGCATGATTATGGTTTGATTCATCCAGAAAATTTGCAAACTTGGGCAAGTGCGCAAGAGCTTAGTGGAACATTTATGATAAATCCATCAACTCTACTAGGTGTCCCATATGTTTCTCCATGGCTTGGAATTGTTACTATAATTAAGAAAGATATAAATAATGCTTATGGATTATATATTTTTAATTACCATGATAGTTATTGTTGTATGAGCAATGCTGGGAAATGGACAGAGCCGTGGGTAAAATTAATTCCTAATAAATGTCCATCTAATCCTAACTTATTAGACAACTGGTATTTCGTTAATCCGGTGAATTAGAGAGGGAAGACGGAATATACGAGCAATTATGCTATCGACAGATGGTGGTTGCAGGATAGCACAAGTCTTAACGTTGTTGATGGCGGTGTAAATGTTATCGGTAAGTGGGATATAGAGCAGTTTTTTGAAAAGCCCCTGCCGAATGGAACGTATACGTTATCCCTGTTTTATAAGGACAAAACTGGTTCTGACCCTTTGCGCTTAATTGCTGCAAATCGTTCGTCTGGTGATGTAGCTCAAATGCTAACTAAAGATGCAAGTGGACTTCTCCACGTAACATTCACATCAGATAAGTGCGATAAAATCGTGGCTGGATTTGCAGGTTCTATGGATAATGTTGCGACCTTTGTCGCCGCCAAGCTAGAACTTGGCTCGGAGCAGACTCTTGCGCATAAGGAAGGAGATACATGGGTTCTTAATGAAATTCCAGACTATGGTGAATAGTTGAGAAGATGTCAGAGGTATTGCAAAGTATATCCAGCAGAAACTATGTTACCATGTGTTGCTTTTGGAAAAAGTAACGGTTGGTATGCATCAGCAATTTTGCCATTTGATATGCGTACAAATCCAGTTAATAATTTATCTACTCCATTGTCAGCTATTTTAGTAGATTTGGATAGTGGAGATGATATACCTAGTACCATTTCTAATTGGGGTTTATTTAATGGAGGACAAAAATTACGTATATCTCCAACCTCTGGTTCATCTGATTTTACATAGTATAATACATATTCTATATAGTTAAAAGAAAATTTAATATTATCAGCAGATCTATAAAAGAGGTGAAACATTGTGGAAAATCTAAACTCTAAATCAAAAGTCTATATCTTAATAGACTCTAACAATTATATTACTCGCATCGAAGGTCAATATTCTCTTCCTCTCGATCTAACTGGCTGGATACTTATCGACGAAGGATATGGCGACAAATACAATCTTGCACAAACTCACTATTTCGATAAACCTCTCATTACGCAAGATGGTATCTATCAATATAAACTTGTTGGTACTACTCCAATCGAAAGATCTGAAGAAGAGATCGCCGCAGAGCGAGAAACAAAAAACTTTACCAAAAATCAATAGGACAAACTAGTAGCTCTATCTACTGCTTGTAATCAAGCTATTACAAACGGCATGGACGTTGAGACAACCGAGGGTACCGAGCATTTTAGCCTCGAAGAGACCGATCAAATTAACCTAACGACTGCTGTATCCGCTATCGAACAAGGAGCCAAGGGATATCCCTACCATGCGGATAAGAAGTTATGTCGTATGTTTACAGCAAAGGAAATCAAGAGTATTGCGGAAAGCGCGACCGCGCATAAATTATATAATACCACTCTTTGTAATCACCTCTTAATGCTAGTAAGACGAGCAACTATAACTGCGGAATTAGATGCAATTACTTATTCTGCGGACTGCCTTCCTATTGATCTCGCGGAGAACATGAAGAAGATTCTAGTCGCGTCTGGAGTAACTAAATAATTTTACCAAAAAATTTGGCAAAGTTGTTAAATCAGCTTTGCCAAATTTTCATTATATATTGAGGTGATAAAGGTGTTATATGGATATGCAAGAGTTTCTTCACGAGATCAGAATCTAGACCGCTAGATTATTGCATTAACCGAAGCTGGCGTAGATAAAGATAATATCTACGTCGATAAACAATCAGGTAAGGACTTTAATCGTCCAGCTTACTAGGATTTAGTGAGTGTAGTTCAGCCAAATGATATGATTATTATTAAAAGTATTGACAGACTAGGCCGCAACTACTCAGAAATTCTAGAACAGTGGGGATTAATTACCAAGACTAAGAAAGTAGATATTAAAGTATTAGATATGCCGCTATTAGATACATCGTATTGTAAAGACGTTATGGGCACATTTATCTCTGATCTTGTCTTATAGGTATTATCCTTCTAGGCTGAACAAGAGAGAACTTATATTAAACAAAGACAGGCTGAAGGAATTGCGGCCGCCAAGTCCAATGGTGTCTAGTTCGGAAGACCAAGGAAACCTCTTCCCTCGAATTTTGAGGAATTATATCAGCGTTTCCGCAAGAATGAACCGATTACTAGACTCGCAAAGGAATGTCCAGAAATCTCAGAATCTACATTAAGGCTCCGCTTGTAGGAGAGATTTGATTTGGACAAAAAGAGATAATCATACTTCCTATTGTTTTATATATTATATACAATAAGGAGGAATTTGTATGCCAGATATTGTAATTCAAATTATCGAGGTATGTATCATTCCATTGTTTGGTATCTTAACTAAATATCTCGTAGATTTCTTAACTGCTAAGCGAGATGAGTTAAACTCTAAGACCAACAATGAGATTGCTAAGAAGTATACTGATATGATCTATCAGACTGTTGTTGATTGCGTAATCGCGACCAACCAGACCTATGTAGATAGCTTAAAGAAATCAGGTAGCTTTGACGAAGCTGCTCAGAAGGAAGCCTTTAATCGTACCATGAACGCGGTTTTGGCAATTCTAGGTGACGACGCAAAAGATTATATTTAGCAAGCAACTGGTGATTTAAATACCTATCTAACTCAGCTTATTGAGTCTGAAGTTAATAAGCATAAATAACAAGAAAAAGGGAGCCTATTAGGCTCCCTTTATTTTTTTTTCAAAAAATTGGCAAAAATTTTGGCAAAAATGTAAAATCGTCCATAGACGATTTTCATATATAAATGAAAGGTCAAAGGAAATATTTTTTAGGAGGTAAAAAATTTTGGCAACTAATTATCCATACTATCCACAACAGCCTATGTATCCAAGACCGGGCATTCAGTATGTGGAGCAGCCCTAGCCGCAAATGGGTATTAAAGGTCGCCCAGTTTCCTCTATTGAGGAAGCTCGCGCAATCAGCATTGATTTCGATGGCTCTATCTTTTATTTTCCCGACTTAGCGAACAGACGTATTTATACTAAACAAATAAACATGGACGGTACAGCTACATTAAATGTTTATGAGTTAAAGAATGAACCAGTCATCAACTCTCCTCAGTATGTGACTAGAGAAGAGTTTGAGACTACACTAGCACAACTGAAGCAAGCTATTTCGGGCAAACAAGAGTTAGTCCAAACTGTCGAACCTTAGCCAGTCGCGGCGCAACCGCAATAGGCTGAGAAATTTAAGTTTTAAGGAGAGATGAAATATGAATGAAATGCAACTTATCCAAATGCTTAGGAGTGGACAGAATCCTTAGCAACTCGCTATGAATCTGCTAGAAAGCTAGATGGGTGAAACCCCAATGGGTCAGAACCTCTTAAATCTAGCCAAGAATGGTCGATCCGCAGATATTGAGCAAATCGCTCGTAACTTAGCTAAACAATAGGGAATAGATTTCGACAAAGAATTTGCCGCCTTTAAAAAGATGCTTGGCCTTTAAACTCATCTAATTTAAAGGAGGAACATTTTATGTTCAATAATTCTAATGGCTATAGTCTAGCTGATATTGCGGCTGCTACTGGTGGTAACAACCGCAATGATGGTATGTGGGACAACGGAGCATGGTGGATTATCATCTTGTTCCTATTCTGTTTCAATGGTGGTATGTGGGGCAATGGCTTCGGTCGCGGCATGGGCGCTGGCTCTCCTGCTTACCAGGGAACTACCACTCGTGAAGAAATCGCTTATGGTTTTGACATGAATGGTCTAGAAAATGGAGTGCGTGGAGTACAGCAAGGTCTTTGCGATGGTTTCTATGCAATGAACACAGGTATGCTTAATAGCTTTGCAGGAGTAAATAATGCTGTTTGCTCTCTTGGCTATTAGACTGCCCAGCTTGCTAACGGCTTGACTTCTGATATTGTTGCTAACCGTTTCGCTGCTCAACAGGGCGTATGCCAGGTTGAAAATGCAATTAATCAGGCTCGTTATGATAATACTATTGGTCAGAATAGTATTGCTCGTGAGATTTCTGATTGCTGCTGCGAGAATGGTAGAGCTCTAGAGCGCGGTTTTGCTGATGTTAACTACAACATGGCTACTAATACTTGCGCTATTCAGACCTCTATGGCAAATCATACCCGTGATATTATCGACAGTCAGAACGCTGGTACTCGCGCTATCCTTGATTATCTCTGCCAGGAGAAAATCAGTGATCTACAGAACGAGAATCAGGCACTGCGTCTCGCGGCTTCTCAGCAAGCGCAGAACAACTACTTAGTTAACCAGCTTGGTACTAAGGCACCTGTTCCGGCTTACGTAGTTGCAAACCCATACTGCAACTGCGGAACCGCACCTTATGGTTGCGGCATCACTGCTTAATTAAAGGGGCTTTAAGCCCCTTTAATTCTTAATAAACAAGGAGGATTTGTATTATGGAAATTACCGCTAATGCTGTGCAAACAGTCGCGGCTAATCAAGATGTTTTATTCACTAACGTTGCCATTCCCGGCAACTCCTCTACCATGCATCGTAGTGGTAGTGGTCAAGTAACTTTACGAGGTTTAACTAACTGTCAGTGTAGAGCGCGTTTCCGCGTGTCTTTTGGCGGTAATATTGCGGTTCCCGCGGATGGTACTGCTGGACCTATTTCATTGGCTATTGCTATTGATGGCGAACCTATCAATACCACAACCATGATTTATACTCCAGCTGCGGTTAGTACCTATGGAAATGTATTCAGTTCAATCTTTATCGACATTCCACGTGGTTGTTGTGGTCGAATAAGTGTACGAAACATTTCTACTATTCCAGTAAGCGTGCAGAACGCTAATCTAATTGTTGAAAGGGTGGCTTAATCTATGAAAAGACTAAAAAGCATGGAAGATACATTAATGAGCTGTGTTCAGGCACAGCTAAGCCACCTTGATACAGTAGATACAGAAGAGTTAGGTCAGGCTATCGACATGATTAAAGACCTTGAACAAGCCAAATACTACTGTTCTATTGTTAAAGCGATGGAAGAGGCAGAAAAGGACGAAACTGAAGCAATGAGCCATCGCCACTCTAAAAAGAGAGATATGGATAGAGTGTATGGAAGAATGTATTATGAAGGTCCAGATGGTGATGTAAAAGGTCGTACACCGTGGCAAAACCGTAGTCGTGACGAAGATTGGGAGAGCTATCCTTATTATCCAGAACGTGGACGCGAAATTGATATTCGCGATTCTCGCGAAGGCCGCAGTCCAGTAACTCGTCGTATGTATATGGAATCTAAGCAACTTCATAAGGATAAAGCTGAAAAAGTCAAGGAACTTGAAAAGTATATGCAAGAACTCTCTGACGACATTGTTGAAATGATCGAAGGAGCTTCTCCAGAAGAACGTCAAGTCTTGGAGAAGAAAATGACTAGCCTAACTAATAAGATTGCTCAATTAAACCTAAATGCTTAACATTAATGGAGTGAGTTGGAGAGTATTACTAGTACCTCCAACTTCTTCTTCTCTTGCTAGAAGCGATGGAAGTTATGCTTCTGGCGTTTGTGATAATGATACTAAATGTATCTATATTAACTAGAATTTATCCTCTTCTATGATGAAGAGAGTGTTGTGCCACGAGGTAACTCATGCTGCTATGTTCAGCTATGAGACAGAATTAACCGTTGAACAAGAGGAGTTATTATCTGATTTAATAGCTACTTATGGCGAGGAAATAATTTCCAAAACCAATGAAATATTTAGACGGTTAAAAGTAAAACGCGGGGACTTGTCTTAATTTGACAAGTCCCCGTTTTTTTATTGTGATTTAATTGGCAATTCCATAGCTAATTCATAATATTCTTTAGCTTGACCGTTTCCGCCCAGTCCAGAGTATACTCGGTAAAACTCACTTAACTAGTCATATTGATCCTATGTTACATATCCCTATTTGATATATTCTTTACATAGTTGCACTAAACGGAATTTATATGATGAAACAATCAATTCCAAGTGCGAATTTTCAATACTCTTAGTTTTCATAATGTACTTACGGAGTTCTTCAATCTCTTCCTAGATCGGCTCAATACGGGAGTCTATAGTTTTTTCTAGCTCGGTATCCTTATTTTCTGCTAATAACTTTTTGTAGTTTTTTAATTGGCTATATAGATATTTGCAGAAAGCAAGCGCTCCCGCGGATACCAAGCCGAAAAAAATCTCAACTAAATGTTCAGTAACAAAAGTAAGCATAAAATCCTCCTTCCTTAAACCTCTCAAAGATTTTGAGAAAGTGGGAAGGAGGATTATTTTATTTAGACCACATTTTCACCAAGCGCACTGATTTTGCTTGATATGATGCGTACCAATACAGATAGCATCCGCGATGTCCTAAATAACATGAGCACTATAATTCTACTCTACATAGAGTTGAGCATTCTTTTTTTGTTCTGCTCTTGATTTGCCTTTAATACTTAATGTAGATTTCCAAGATGCGGCGAGAACTGTTGAATGAGGAATATGAAGTTCTTGTAATAATTCTGAAACAACTCCATAAACCTCCGCTAAGATCTTAAAGGTCTAGACGTTATTAGCGACATTATTCTATTGTTGAATATCTTCAAATACTACTTCATCGATATTCTCGCTTTCAATTAAAGCCCAGATATTCTGTCGTAACTAAACTAGTCTAGTGTCGATATTAGGATCGTCTAAGGAAATCTTACCATATTTTTCTAACTTACCATCTTCAAAGATTGCCCAACCAGTACATTTGGACGCTTGATCTAAAGCCAATAATCTATTACTCATTCTTAAACCTCCATTTAAAGCCATAAGCCGTTTTCCTTTTTCCTCTGCATACAGCTAAAATATTAGAGGCATCGTTAAGTGTTTTTCCTAGAGCTTTAGCTGCCTATCCACCAGAAGCATATTCTTTTAATATTTCATTCGTATCTTTGTCTATCTATAATACAGGTTTAGCATTACGTGGTGTCCAATTTTCTCCTTTAGCAATTTGCGCGGCAATTCTACCTTTTGCAATATCTTCCGTAGTTAGCTTATGGATATTTTTAGTTTTCATATAAGCACGAAATTCTGGATTTGCCCACTTCTTTTTATTCGCTTCTGAGATAGCCTGTCTACCCTTTTCTGTTAAAAAAGATGCGTTTCCACAAGGTCTTCCGCCTTCATGTAAATTATATCCAAAATCTGTGTTAGTGAGCTACATCATTGCAATTACTTCTTTTTCTTTTGCTAATGCAGCTTCCTTGTCACTAGTTGTAAAGATAATTTGTCGTTTTACATTTTCCCATTTGTACTTCTAAATTGCCTTCCAAACCAATGGGCATTTTTTATAACCATTACCGTTATCCCAACGATGTTCTGGCTTTTGAGAAGTAAAACCACAATAGTGTTTTCCATTAGGAAAAGTAAAAAGATAAACATGATACTGTTGTTGTTTCAATTCTATACCTTCTTTCATAGATAATGAAAGAAGGTATAGCTTCCCTAATCAAAATTGACCAAGGTATTACTTGCTTGTAGAACCGAAACCGCCCAAACGCTCGCCAGTCGCAGAGTCATCATCGGTTACACCGTAAGTCTTAATAATACCCTGTCCAATCTTATCACCGCGCTTAAGCTGAATAGCAAAAGGAGAAAGGTTGATAAGCTGGAAGAAAATCTCGCCCTCATTATCCGGATTATCACAATAATCAGCATCAATAATACCAACGCTATTACCCATAATCAGCCAGTGTTTAAGGGGAGTAGAACTGCGGACACTTAGTTCAAGATACTGACCTGGCTCCAGATGACATTTCATACCAGTAGATACAAGCGGGATCTTTGCCTTGAGGGCCTTAGTAATACTTGCCATATCATCAAGAGTAAGAGGATCGATAAAACCATAGAAGTCTTCGTGACGTTCCTTCTCGAACAAGTCGTCCTGAATCTTAGTTCTCAGAAAGTCATATGGAGGAATTACAATATCCTCTGCGACTACAAAATCATAACCTGCGGAATTCGCGGTTGCTCGAGTCGGCAGAGGTAGATCAATGTCAGCAAAACGAGATACCTTCTGAAACTTAACCATTGTTTACATCCTCCATCATAATCGGCATAATGCCTTCTGGTTCTTTCTCATTGTCGATAGTAATAGTAGCAGTAACGAGCTGATACTCTTCAATAATTTCACCTTTAGCCTTGATATACTTGGTGGTATACTTAAAGCCGGTTAGCTCGCCAGTGCAATTCTTATCAAGCCATTCCCGCAGACGAAGAGCATCTTCAACCGTGGGCACGCGATATACAGTAGTTGTTTTCAAAGTATACATCATTAAATACCTTCCACTTCAATTTTTTGCTTTGTATAATTAGTTGTATTTAGCTGTTGTTTAATTTCTTCTACTAAAGAAGGTGAAGCCTCAATCTTTACAGAAAAAATATTAGTTGCATCTGCATACGCCGCGATATTAGCAGCGAGTGTTGAAGCATCAGATGGGATAGACGCTTGATTGATAATATGTCCATCTTGAAATACATAAATTGTAGAGTCTATGGCAAATGGATCATATAGAATTACCATTGTCTGATTCATACTTCAATCACTCCTTTTGTATAGTCGAACATAGCATACATTTCACAGGTCTTGCCATTTTGAATCCAAAACTCTACCATATCCTTTTCGATCTGAATGCCTTTGAGGACGCCAAGAGTCTTTGCTACATCAATCATCTCGTAAGCCATCTTTTTAACATCATGCTCTTGATTATAGGTGTACATAGTATAATATCTACCTTCTACATTAAGCATGAGATAATATTTTGCATCGTGCTTTGTAAGAAACTCTTCTAGCTTCTCAGCTGCCTTCTGCACGTCGGCCTTAGTCATCTTAGAAAGGTTGCTATAAGCAGCCTAGTTGATTTCATATAAAGTCATACACAAATCTCCTTTTCTATTATTATAATATCATAAAACTTTAATTTTGTCAATTAAAATTGCTCCCGTAGAGTTGCCTATGAGAGTGGTAATAAAGAAAGGAAACATTCTATAATCAAATGAATTAGATGCTATAAAGTAACATAGATCAGCGATACAGTGTTCTCCACCAAATAGGATAAATCCTGCTACACATACTGGAACCATATAGTAAGCCGAATTGCGGAAACAGGCTACTGCTATATACATAAACATCCCGCAAACCACTGCTTTAATAAACACTATGCCCGGTAATAAAGCTAGTTTGGTGGCAACTAAAGCCTGGGCTTCCGCGTTAGGAAATATCAAAAGCAAAGATGTGCCTATGCAGTTGCCGATAAGTATGGTCGTTAGCATTTTCATGTCTTGTAATGAAGAGTGATAAAATCCTATCGCGCCAGTGTATAACTTAAAATCCATATTTAATATACTTAATAATCCAATGGAGAATAAGAAAGCGCCAGCGATACCACCTATTTGTAGGTAAATATAGCTTGCTATTGCTATCATTACTCCTCCAAGGATTGAATTAGACAATATCTTCATTTTCTAGCTCCAAATCTTCTATATCATCTTCGTTATCTGTATCATCATAGTACACTTGACAACAACAATTAGGATGATACGGAGGGAGGATTACCTCATCTACTGGCCACTCACCTGTATATTCAGCGCAACCGCCATCACGATCTCCGCCGCTATTCTCAACAATAGCAAGTTGACTAAGTCTACCTACTTTATTAAACATAACGGCATTTTTAACAATCTGTGTTTCGTTTCTTAGTAGTCTATCATATTTATCAATTAAATATGCTTGCATCGCTGTTTTATTAGAATACTCTGATGCTTTATTCCAGTGTTCTGCAATTCTTTCATTCAAGGTTTTATTATCTTTATTATATGTTAAAGATAAAATATCCTTGACTTCAAAATCCTTTGTTCTAGAATAAATTCGTTTTAACTCACTCGAAGTTGTGCTATAAGTTTGAGCAAGGGAGTCATAAAATAACTGTTGCGTTTTATCTAATAAAGTTTTTGATTGTTCCGGTTTATTACTATACGTAATAACCTGCTGAACAATTTGATTTAGGCTGGATTCTACTCCAGCCTAAATCTTATCATTCATTGAGGCAACTTCTTTCTTGATCTACTCACGCTTCTTCATGGCATACCTCATGCAAATCAATAATACGTTGATTGCGGCTGCCGCGCATAGGTAAGGTTAAATCGCGTTCAGCTTGAATATAGGGACCATCAATCAAGAAATCCGCGTTATTAAAGATTTCTCGCATATTTAAATCTGAGAAGATTGCAAGATTTTCATAGGTATTACCTGTCCAAATATAAATCTTAGTGTCTGGTAATTCCTTCTTTACTGTTGTTACGACCAACCTAGTAAGGAAAGAGTTTTCTGGGCAAAGAGGTTCTCCGCCCATAATACAAAGATTTCTATGTATGCCATTAGCGCGAAGTCCTTTAATAATGGAGTCGAGAGTTCCTTGAGTGAACTCTCTACCTCCACTAAAATCCCATGTTTCTGGATTGTGGCATCCTTCGCAACGGAAAGGGCAACCTTGGACAAAGAAAGATAAGCACACGCCTGGCGCGGCTGAAAAGTCATCATAAATAATTCCTGCGTACTGCATGAGTTATTCCTCCAATCGACCTGAATGTTTTACTCTATCATTAGCTTCGGCAACTTTACCAGCATTAAAGGCAGTTGTATAGTTACCGGTTAGATAGCCTGTAACACGTCGAAGCTGTTGAATATGGTGACTTCCGCAAACTGGGCAGTGATCATTAAACTCGTCCATGTAACCACACTCAAGACAAGTGTCGTTAGGAACGTTAATTGCGAAATACGGAATATCATGTTCCATAGCATAAAGTACCAAAGTTTCCAGAGCGTCAATGTTATTCTTAACGCCACTATCAAGTTCAACGTAAGTAATGCAGCCAGCAGAAGAATAACCGGTCAGCTGGCTTTCAATATCAATCTTCTTAAAAGGTGACATCTTCTTCCATACCGGAACATGAATAGAGTTAGTGAAATAATCTCTATCACTTACGTTTGGAATTTCTCCATACTTGTCCTTAAACTTCGTCATAGCAGTGTAACAGAGGTTCTCCGCAGGTGTATAGTAAACGCCAAAGTTTAACTGATACTGTTGTTTAAAAGTCGCACATCTATCTTGGAAGAGCTGCTCAATCTTCTTAGCTAGTTCCATACCCTGCGAAGTAGTATGATCCTGACCAATAAGAATTTGTAGCGTTTCTGCAAGACCTAATTGACCAATAGCAAGAGTACCATGCTTTAATGCACTACGGGTTGTCTTGCCATCGTAACCAGCCATTACGCCATTTTCATACATGAACTTCGCGGATTCGGCAGGTTGAGAGCAGATATAATCAAAACGTTCTAGCAGCATATCCTTAGCTTCATGAATTTTCTGGTCAAGTAGAGACATAAAACAATCAATGGCGTTTGCGTCAGGATATGCGGCATTTGCTGCTTCTTTTGCTTCCATAGCAAGAGTAGGCATGATGATGGTTACAGGGCAGATATTACCTCTACCATCTTTTGTTTGACCCATGCCATTGACGTCCCAACCATTCGCGGTGCGGCAACCCATCGTGCTAAAATAGGTCTTGGGATCATTCGGGTCATATCCTGCATTACCAGACCAATCAACGTTAGCATAGTTAGGATAGAGTCTAGTTGCAGTGGATCTTAGAGCCAGTCTAAACAAATCATAGTTCGGATCACCTGGCTTTTGATTGACGCCCTTCATACATTGGAAGATACCGCATGGGAAGATAGAAGTTTTATGCAGTTTACCAAGTCCCTCAATAGAGACATCAAGTAATGCTTTCGTGACCATTCTGCCCTCTGGTAAAGTGCAAGTACCATAGTTAATAGATGTGAATGGCAGCTGATTACCAGAACGAGACTGAAGAGTATTAAGATTATGATACATACCTTCTACAGCTTGATGTACTTCTTTAATAGTCATATCAAGAGCATATTGATATGCTTTATCATAAATCATATATTCATCATCTTCAATTCCAGCAGTATCTGGGATATGGTCAAAAAGCTCTTTATCGGAGATATTCTCAATATATTTTAAGCCTTCAATATAGTGCTTTCTAAAACTTTTTCTTACATAAGGAACCATCGTCCAGTCGAGGTGCGTTGCACTTACGCCACCAAACTGCTGGAGAGATTCAAGTTGGAAAATCACTGCTACCAACTGAAATGCAGTATTCACTGAACCTGCGGGTCTTACATCAGTTTGTCTAGTGTTAAACCCATCGGCAAGCAAGTGATCAAAAGGAATAGATAGACAGTTGTGCATACCAACTGCATACGCGGACAAATCATGGATATAAATTTCATTGTTGCGGTGGTTATTGCGAGCCATATCAGACACACAATAGTCAAGCGCATATTTCTTCATCTAAAGGTCTGAACTTGCGCCAACACGACCTCCAAACGATAGCTCATCAACATTAGCGTTTTGTCGTTCAATAGAAGAGCCGCTAACTTTTTCAGAGAACGCTTGAATAAAGTCATCATTACTAGAGCGCACCATTTCTCTCTTATATCTATATCTGATATAAGCCTTGGCAACATCTTTTCTTTCAGAGCGCATTAAGAAATTCTCAATCATATCTTGAATTTCTTCAACTGAGATAATATCATCCGCAGTCTTTACGCTATATTTAATTTCATCGGCAATATCTTTCGCCGTATCTTCCTCATATAGAATGCCATCAACCTCGATAAAAGCCTTGTTGATAGCGTTTACAATTCTTTGCTTATCAAATGGTACAAGGATACCATTTCTTTTCTTTACTTGTAGCAATAGAAACACCCCTTGTATTTATTTTTTAGACGGATACTATATTTGGTATTTTTGATAGGCAAATTTAACAAAACTGCCCAGCGATAAGATCAATAGCTTGAAAAAAGTTTCCTATATCTTGGTTTGTAAGTACTTGATAATCAATATCCGTTAGATCGTTAAAGTCTTGTTCGTCCGCAGAAAAACGTCGAATAATTTCTTTAACATCTGGATCCTGTTCTCTTTTAAGCTGACGAAGCAAACGCTCTTTATCGCTAGCCTGTATATAATATACGGTTAAGTCAATAAGGCCATCCTCCATAAGACAACGGATACCTTCTGGATTAAAGACACCAACGTTGACTTTATCTTTTGATAAACTCGATAAAGCAGTGCCATAATGCCAGCCATTAAACTCTGTAGCTTCTAACATATCACCATTTAATACCTTGGTAGTAAATTCATCTACCGTCAAGAAATAATAGTTGACACCATAACGCTCTCCCTGTCGTGCGGGACGAGTAGTGCAACTAATGATCTCGTTAAATTTATTAGGGTAACGTTTAACGAGAGCGTGAAGGATAGCATCCTTCCCGCTTCCCGCTTTGCCACAAATAGCAATTATTTTAATTTTCTCCATTATCTTCTTCCTCTCCTGTTGCTCGCTCGCTTCTAAGAATAAGTGAACCATCTGTTAATACCTCGTCAATATGATACAACTGATGTCCACCAGAACTTGCATACTTCTTGGTTACAAATTCATCACCACGACGGATGCCCTGTACAACAATCATATTACCGCGATTAAACCAAGATTTCTCAATGACAGTCTTAGTACCATCACTATTTCGGCGGAATGTCTGTCTATCAAACAGTGAAAAATATTCCTGTCTAAACTTAACAGATACTACACCAGTCGTTGTCAAAAGATATACGACACTCTTGGTTTTATTCTTTGCAATACAAGTTCCGCAAATGCGGTTGAGCTTGTAAATTGGAATAAGAGATGCGCCCTTCTTGAAAGTTTTCTCAATAATCGGTTCTTCAGGAAGAGAAAAGAAATTAACTAAACCATACTTAGCAGTATTTACATTACTTAATTCATGGTCGTGATAATAGAAGCAAAGAACTTCCATTTCCCAAGACGAGATGTTACCACTAGCATACTTTTCCCAATCTTGCATAAAGATACGAGAATTCAACTCATCAAGAATACTATCCTTATTCTCTTTAATCCAATCTCTAAAAATATCCATATAACTCTGATAAACTTTATCCCAAGTCTTAATATTGATATACCAAGACTCGAATTCACCATCAAGGAGTCCTTCACAATCAATCTCAGTTAAGAAATTAATCGCTCTTACATCAAGATGGTATCTCTCATGGTCAAATGGATCTTTACATTCAGCCTTTAAATATCTATTAAACTCAAATACTCGCTTTGGTAAAGCAAAAGTATCATTCTTTGGAATTAAATCATAACGAATAAGACCCGGCATATTCTGCAAAGTTAATCGTTTCTTCTTGTCGCAAGTTAACCACAAATATTCTACCATAGTCTTCTTGCGGTCTTTGAATTGATCGAACGCGCCGCCCTTAATAAGAGCAATCATAGCTTGCTTATTAGGAGCTATTCTATAATAGAAATCTATCATAGATGCGTATGGGCGATTTGCAATAATAGTCTTAATCAAATCGTTATTGACATTTGTTAAACCTTTTAAGCCAAACAAAATCTGATTATTCTCTGTATCGGGTTTAAAGCCAAGCTCAGAATGGTTAATATCAACAAGAGATACCTTAATACCCTTGTTACGAATTTCACCAATCGCCTTTGCTAACTTTGTATAATCTGACTGCTCACTCTCATCTTCATCAATAGCACCACTATTAACGATAAGATATGCTGTATTCCAATATACAGGATTGAAATGTGTAGCAAGATAAAGAGTCTGCATACCAACGAAGCTATAAGCAAGAGCATGAATGACGGAGAATGAATAACCCATCTGCGGACCGAGACCAAACTTCCAGACATACTTACCCAGCTTCTCGGATTTCGCTGTATCCAAAACTTTCTGATGAAGCTCTGGAATTTTATTCATCTGTTTCTTACCAACAATCTTTCTCGCGGCATTCGCTTCAGCCAGACTAAAGTTACAAATATCTGGATCCCGCAACATCTTCATTAGCTGCTCCTGAGAAGGAGGTACGCCATAAGAAGATAAGAAGTAAGGTTCCAAAGTTTTCTGTTCTTGCTTAGTCAAGCCATTATTGTCCATCTCTTTATACCAAAGAGCAATATCATGCTTATAACGAACATACTTTTCCATCGGAGTTTCCGCGCCCGGCTCAGAAGCCATAAGACGCATCAAACCATTGGCATCCGCCATCTCTAACGGATTATGCGGACGGATTTTCTTAGCTGCCTGTGCACCAACTGCGCTATCAAACTGAAAACAACCAATTACATCATTGTTAGCCAGAGCGTTCCACATAGCTTCATCATCTTGCGGCAAAATAGATGGATGCAAATACTTATTATAGACCTCTCTAAGAGTTAAGTTTTGCTCAATAACTTTATCTGCTTGAAGCAGCTCAATAGTCTGAATGATAATGTCCTGTACACTTGTTAGCAGGAAGTCATACTTTACGGAACCTGCGGCCTCTTGGTCATGCAGATCCCACTGTGTAATTAACGCGCCCTTAGGAGTTCGCATAACCGCGGCAGAGTCATAGATGTTTTCATCAAAAAGGATAACGCCAGAAGCGTGACTACTTCTTTTATTAACCATGCCTTGAATACGAATAATAATATCAAGCAAGCCTTCATACTGCGAAACCGCAGTTACAAATGCTTTAACAGGCTTTCTGCCTTTCTCTTGATTACCATTTACAACATCTTCAATCGGCCACAGGAAACCACGCTCTTGAGGGATCAAAGAACTTAAATACTGTGCTTCATCAACATCAATGCCGTCGGGATATTCCTCAGAACGATAACCTCTACACGCAGTCAAGATTGCAGATTTTGTGCCCTCTGTACCGAAAGTGCAAACCTGAATAAGACCAAGTTCTCCTCTTTCCTTGCGGATTTCGGCAAAAATCTTCTGAATTTTAGACGGCGCCAAGTCAAGATCAATATCACCCAACTCAACACGTTCATCGTTAATGTAACGCCAGAAAGGCAAGTCCCACTCGAGGGGGTCAAGCTGAGTAATACCAAGGAGATAATGATTTAAAGCCGCGCACGCAGAACCACGACCTGCGCCGACTGTGCTGCCGCAATTCCAGAACAAATCTACATAGTGCTTCAATGTATTAGGATATGCGAACATACAAGTCTGCAACTTCTCACCAATAACTCTCTTTACTCTTGCTTCTTCTTCGAGTCTTTCCCAATACTCTTTCTTGCGGATAAGACCTTTCTCCTGCATTGCAATGATGCACTCCTGAATCCAATATTTCTCTTGCTCATTATCAGACTCAATCAAGGAAGTTAGTACCTTATAATCATCACGGAAAGTATCCATCATATCCGCGGGAACGCGAGACCAGTCGCTGCGATTATAATGAGTTACTGCTACTTCTGGGACAGACTGATGCTTCTCAAGAGAATAAAACTCAATCTTATCCTTGATCTCATTAGAATTGTCATAGATAGAGTAAACTGTATTTAAGTCAAAGCTAGACAAAAGTAAATCAGTTGTCTCTTGCTCAGTCATAAGATATGTGAATTCATAGAATGAATCAACTTCTCGCTCACCACCCTTAGAATTAAGATAAGACTTGTGAACATATCTATCTTCTTTAGTTAGATAATGAGCATCCGTACCAACGCACATCTTTACATCAAATGCTTGAGCAATTTTGAGCATTCTCTTATTTGCAGTAATCTGATCATTGTTACTTGCAGGAGCGCACTCAACATAGAAGTCATCCTTGCCAAAAACACTAATACAAAATTCCATAAAGTCAATAATCTGTCTATGGTAACGATACGCATTGTCAGTATCATTAGCCTTTTCGCAAGCATCGAGGTTAAGAATAGAGTTACCTAATTCACCGCCAATACACGCAGTTGTGCCGATAATATCTCCCTTAAATCTCTGCATAACTTCCTGTAATTCTGATTTCAAAAGCGGAACTCGTTCCATACCACGGTCATAGTAACTATTAGTCCACGCAATAGAAGACAGCTCTTTAAGACCTCTGTATCCATGCTCATTCTTTGCGAGCAAAATAAAATGATAATACTTTTGTCCCATATCTCGGGTATCGGTAAGATAAATCTCATTACCCAATGCTACAGTAAACTCAGGATGAGTTTCCTGAAGTTTCTTTGCATACTTATTTACTCGCATATGCGAACTTAAGGATTCGTGATCTGTGATGGCAATACCAGTCAAACCAAGCTCAATAGCCTTATCAATCAACTCTTCTGGATGATTGATACAATCGAGAAGGCGCAAATTACTATACTCAGTATGAGCATGGTTGTTAAAATAACTC
>OOAG01000192.1_pt1 | contig 62328 bp, 71 predicted proteins | sample 1671461 | NCBI WGS metagenome assembly OOAG01 (sample SAMN06348159, study PRJEB24527) | human gut metagenome | biome: human gut; feature: ankylosing spondylitis patient; material: feces | host: Homo sapiens | place: China | collected 2015-10 | reverse complement strand
TTTCCCTACACGACGCTCTTCCGATCTGTTCTTATTCTATTACGATGCAGTTCAAGTCTCATCCTCGATCAGGCCATAGCCGCCGTCGTTGCGGCGGTAGACCACGGCAAAGGCGCCGCCGGCGTCCTCGTTCTTAAAGGCGAAGAAGCTGTGGTTCAGCAGGTTCATCTGGAGAATGGCCTCGTCCCGGGTCATGGGCTTGATGGCGAAGGTCTTGGTGCGGACCACCTTGTACTCCCCCTCCTCCGGCTCGTCGGGGACGAAGGAGGAGATCTCCGCGGCGGCGTCCACCGTGCGCTCGAAAGCGCCCTGGCGCAGCCGCTTCTCCAGGCGGGTCTTATTCTTCCGAATCTGACGCTCCAGAGAGGCCACGGCGGCATCGATGGAGGCGCGCATATCGGCGGTGCTCTCAGAGACGCGGAAGATGGTCCCGCTGGACCGGATGGTGACCTCCACCTGGTTCCGGTCCTTTTCTATACTAAAGGTGAGCGCAGCGGTGGCGTCCTCCTTAAAGAAACGGTCTAACTTGCCAACCTTCTTCTCCGCATAGTTGTGGATGTAGTTGGGCAGGTTCACCTTTTTGTCTGTAAACACAAACTTCATAACTGTCGCTCCTTTCGCCCCCGAGGGGGCATGAGTGGGAGGGAGCCAGACATATCTGGGAGAGGCCGTCCCCCTCCGATGGTTTTATTATACCACAACTCTTGAAAATATCCACTGTTTTTTGTGAAAATTTTATAAACGGCACAAAATGCTGTTTACAGGCTGCTGACGACCACCTTGCCGTCCATCACCACAAGCCGGACGCGGCTCAGCCAGTTCAGGGGGTGGCTGCTGGTGACGGTGAGGTCCGCGTCCTTCCCCGGGGCCAGGGACCCCACCCTGTGGGCCACCCCGGCCAGCTCCGCGGCCCGGATGGTGATGCAGGCCAGCGCGCTCTCCGGGTCCATCCCACCCCGGACGGCCATAGCGGCACACAGGGGGAGGTACTGGATGGGGGTCTCCGGATGGTCGGTGCAGATGGCCGTTTTGACGCCGTGGCGCTGGAGGATGGCGGGGGTCTCCAAAGACTGGTTGGCCAGCTCCGGCTTGGAGCGGTCCCCCAAACAGGGGCCGGTGATGACTCCCGCCCCCTCCTCCGCCAGAAGATCCGGGATCAGGTGCCCCTCTGTGCCGTGGACGATCACATAGCGCAGGTGAAACTCCTTGCAGATCCGTATCCCGGTGACGATGTCGTCCGCCCGGTGGGCGTGGATGTGGACGGGAAGTTCCCCCCGAAGGACAGGGAGCAGCGCCTCCAGCTTGGCGTCATATTCGGGCTTCTCCTCCTCCTCGTCCTCCAGGGCCCGCTCCAGCTTCTCCCGGTACTCCTCCGCCTTGGCCAGATTCTCCCGGATCACCGCGGCGGTGGCCATGCGGGTGGTGGGGGTCTCCCGGCGCTCGTGGTAGGTAAGCTTGGGGTTCTCCCCCAGGGCCAGCTTCATGGCAGCCGGCGCCTGAAGCACCATGGCGTCCACCCAGCGACCGTTGGTCTTGATGGCGGCAAACTGGCCGCTGATGGGGTTGGCGCTGCCCGGGCCGGTGAGAACGGTGGTCACCCCCGCCTCCCGGGCCTCCTGAAAGCAGCGGTCCATGGGGTTGATGGCGTCCACCGCCCGCAGATGGGGGGTGCAGGGATCAGTGGCCTCGTTGCCGTCATCCCCCTCCACACCCACTGCATCCCCGAACATCCCCAGATGGCAGTGGGCGTCCACAAAGCCGGGCTGGATGTGCCCGCCCTGGGCGTCGAACACCTCTCCCTCCCATTGCTTGGGACACTCCTCCATGGGCCCGAAGCCGGCGATCTTGTTCCCCCGGATCTCCACATATCCTCCAGGGATGGTGAGGCCCTCCATGGTATGGACCGTTCCGTTGATAATCAACATTTCATTTCCTTTCCCGGAAAGGCCGGATCCGACAAAACTTTCCGTTGACGCAACTGTTATTTTATGGTATTCTGCACTTGCAGCTCAACCAGTATCCTGCGCCGCAGGCACCCGTGGCCTGGCGGCGGTGCGCCCCTAAGGGGCGCTTTTTTTATGCTGGGAGCCGATATGAGACAAAAGGCCGTGGGGCAGAGCCCCACGGCCTTGGAACGGATCCGTCCAATCAGGAGCGGCGACCGCCGCCCCGGCGGTTCCCGCCCTTCTTCTCCAGATAACGGAGCTCAGAGAGCTTGCTGTCGGATGCCTGCATGAACTGGCGGAGACGGTCCTCAAAGTCCGCCGGCTCCTTGGCTGCAGGCCGGGGCGCAAATCCGCCGGAACGTGGGCCGCCTGTGCGGGGACCGCCACCGGAGCGGGGCGCCCCTCCCTGACGGGGCGGACGGCTGCCCTGAAAGCCGCCTTGGGGCCGCTGAGGGGGATCGTTCACCTTTTTGATGGACAAATTGATCCGGTTGGTCTGATCGATCCCAATGACCTTGACCTTGACCTCCTGCCCCTCCTTGAGGTAATCGGAAACCTCGTTGACATAGGAATAGGCGATCTCCGAAATGTGGACCAGACCGGAGCGCCCCTCCGGAAGCGCCACAAACGCGCCGAACTTTGTGATTCCCGTTACCTTACCGTCCAAAATGGACCCAACACCAAACTCCATAATCTCCTAAAATATCCTCCTTGTAAATTTCCCCTCGAAGCCGCGCCCGCTCATGCCGGGCATGGACCGGGGCCCCGCAGCCCCAATGGAGGCAGTCAGCCCGCCACGTCGATGTACAGAGTCTCTCCCTGCTTGACATACCCCTTCTCCCGGGCGACCCGCTCCAGCGTGTCAGGATCGTCGCTGTTTTCGATGGCGTCCCGCAGCTCCTGATTGGCCAGGCGCTGCTGTTCTACCTGAATGGCCAGCTCCTCTCTCTGACTCTGGGCAGACTGGATCTGCCCCCACAGATCCAGAAGGGAGGTGGCCATATAGATCAGAAGCACCGTAATCACCAGCTTTGTCAACAGACTGGCTCGTTTCAGACGCATTGGCCCCTCCCCCTCTCTCCCGGTCCGCGCGACGGCGGGCCGTGGACTCCATTTCTTGAGTTATCTGATTTATTCTATACCATTTCCCAGAAGAAAGGAAGATATTTTTTGCAAGTTTTTTGAGTTTTTTGAACAGCCGATTTAGTGCAAACAACGGAAGGGCCAGAATCCCCAGCAAAAAGGTGGTCAAATCGGCGATACGGTAGCCCAAAAACAGCATCCACCGGCTGAACAGCCGGAAGTAGATCACCCCGCCCAGAAAGAGAAACACCACCCCGTACAGCCGCACCGGGCCGCCCCAGGCCCACTGGGACCAGAGGAACAGCACCCCGGTCAGCACCAGCCAGAACAGCAGGTCCAGCGCCGGGCCCAGCAGGGGAAGACGCACCCGGCAGCGCAGGATGCGGAACAGGTCGTACAGCAGTCCGGCGGCCAGGCCCAGGACCGCCGCCTGGAGCAGCGCCGCCTGCTGGGCGGCGATGTCCACCGTCATCCGCCGAACAGGCGGGAGAGCAGTCCGCCCCGCCCCCCGCGGTCATCTTCATAGGAGAGGGCGTCCACCGCCCCCTCCACCTTCAGATCTCCGCCGTCCAGGGACAGCTTTTCAATGTGCAGGTCCTCTCCCCGCACCACCAGCGTCCCCTTGGCGGTCACCATCACGATGGTGTTCTCGTCGAAGCTCTCCACCTCCTCCACACCGGAGACGGTGAGCTGCTCCCGCCCCTCCAGCAGTATGTGGTGCGCCGCCTCCGGCGTCAGGCGGCCTTCATCATATCCCATGGACCCCACTCCTTTGTTTTTTCCCATTGTATGGGACAGGGGGCGGGGATATGACAGGAGGCGTTCACCCCGTCAGCCACCGGCCCACCCCCGGAATACGGGCGATCAGCCAGGCAAAGGGGAGGGACAGCAGAAAATAGATCCCGGCAAATACCGGCACAGAGAGGGCCGCCCCGAAGGCCAGAGGCGACACTCCGAACCACCGGAACACCAGGACCCAGAGCTGGTGGATCAGATAGATGCCGAATACACACTCCCCCAGGGCGTACACCGCGCTGCGGCGGGAGCGCTCCTCGCTGACTCCCAGGACATAGCGGAACAGGACGCACAGCGCCACGGCGGTGCAGGCCACGCCGGGGGCGGTATAGCTGTACCACAGCTCCCGCCCGCCGCCGATAAGCCTGGGGCCCGCCAGGGTGAGGACCACGCCAAGGATCCCCAGAAGGTAGATCAAAAACTCCGGGATACGTCCGATCATATAGTGGTGCAGGTACCAGCCCGCCAGGTAATAGCCCACCCATCCCAGTACAGCGTGGATCTGAAAGCGGTCCAGCAGGACCACAAGGGCGTGGTTGGGGTGGAAGGCGGCCCACAGGGGCAGCAGGCTGGCCATGAGGAACGAGAGCCCCAGCAGGTACAGCACCTCGTTCCGGCTGGCGGAGGCGGTGAACCGGGCCAGCAGAGGCTGGATGAGATACAGGCCCACCAGGGGGTACAGCGGCCAGAGGTGAAAATAGGTGTCCCCCCGGGCGGCGGACAGCAGGGCGGAGCCGATCCCGCTCCAGCTCAGCGCCCCGCCGCCCAGCAGATGGGCCGCCACTGCATAGGCCGCCCCCCAGAACACCAGCATACAGAAGGCAGGCAGGACCCGCCCCAGCAGAGCGCCGGACAGCCCGCCCCGACCGCCGCCCTCCAGAGTGGACATCCCCCACAGGAGGAACAGGGCGGGGATGGACCAGCGGGTCAGCCCTTCATAGACGGAAAGGACCTGCCACGCCCCACTGGTGGGAGGGACCAGCTCCTGGGCGCCCTGGGCCAGGAGCAGCATCAGGGCCGCAAAAACGGCAAAGACCCGGAAAAATCCGGGCCAGCTGCCGCTGTGTCCGCCGGCCATCAGTCCTTCACCGGCACGATCTCGATCCAGTAGCCATCCGGATCGGAGATGAAATAGATCCCCATGGCGGGATTTTCAAAGCACACGCAGCCCATCTCCTTGTGCTTGGCATAGAGGGCGTCGTACTGGTCTGTGACAAAAGCCAGGTGGAACTCACACTCCCCCAGATCGTAGGGCTTTGCGCCCCGATCCCGCAGCCAGGTCAGCTCCAGCTGAAAATCGGTCTCTCCATCTCCCAGGTACACCAGCTGGAAGGAGCCATCTGACGCGGTCTTGCGCCGCACCGGCTCCAGGCCCAGGGCATCCCGGTAGAAGGTCAGGCTCCGGTCCAGGTCCACGACATTGAAGTTAAAATGGTTAAAACGGATCATAGCGGTTCGCTCTCCTTTGCGCGCCTCCGCCGAAGCGGAGAAAATTTACCTTATTTTATCAGGCGGAAGGATAAATTTCAAGAGCAGAGCAGCGGGATTCACTTCTCCCATAAACTTGATGTGTCCCTTCTCTGCCGTTCCGCAGAGAAGGGACACACGCCCAATGCTTCACGCTATCCCGTCACGATCTCACAGGATCACGGGGCCAATCAACGAGTACGCCGCAACAAACACCCACGCAAAGGCCACACTGACCCAGCAGGCCTGAAGGGCCTCCTTAGTATTCTCGCACTGTGCAGTACCCAGCTGGCCAGCAAAATTTGTGGTGGGATACATGGATCCAGTCAGACGAGTCGCCGCCAGGATGGACACCGCAAAGCACCCCATGGGCAGACCCACCTCGGCAGCAAGACCTCCGAACATCTCCGCAATGATCTTGATCTCAGCCACAGCGGCCGCCTCAATGCCAAATCCGCCTACGATAGAGGCCGCCAGCATCACACCGGTGGCTCCTCCGCCCTTGGCTAGACCGCCCAGCAGATTGGAGATCGCATCAAAACCGCCGCCCAAGGTGACCAGATTCAGCAGAACATCAATGGTAATGAAGATCAGGAACATATTCGCCTGAGAGGCCACACCCTTGGTCACACAGGAAACCGCTGTATCGATGTCCGTCCAGGAGAATAGCGTCACCACAACCGCCAATGCGATCATCACGATCAAGGCGTAAGAGGTGCCCTGCTTTGTCAGGATCCCGTACACCACCAGCAGCACGAAGGCCACCAGGAACGCGGCCGTTGTTCTCTTCTGCCTGGGTGTGATCACGATAGAATCCAAATGCTTGATGTCGTCGTCCACGGAATAGGATTCTTTCCCCAGGGTACGCTTCTGTGCCCGGTTGCATCCGATCCAAGCGCCCACCAGCCAAAAGCAGCTGAAGGGCAAGACCGCCTGGAGCATCAGCTGGCCATAAGACAGGCCAGTCACTTCCATGGTGATCAGTGTCACACCGGTCAGAGGGCCTACCATCAGACCGATCTCACCGGCCACCTTGAAGAGCGTGGCCACCACGGTAGGGGTAACACCCAAAGACGCCAAAATTGGAAGCATAATGGGGGCAATGACTGCATTTCCGCCGCCTAAAGTACCCAGCAGGCCGCAGATCAGGATGGAGCAGACTACCAATGCCAGCTTACCTTTTGTCGGAGTATTGACACCGATTCGCTTGACGATCCAATAGACCAGCGTGTGAGTCACGCCAGTCTCTGTCATCAAAACACCCAGGCCAGCTCCCGTCATAATAATAACACCAATCAGAGCTGTGGTAGATCCCAGGGATGCAGAAAACGCTTTCGCCAACGCACCAAGATCCTGGCCCATCATCAGTGCGCCCAGGATGATGCCAACCATCATGCCAGAAACATTGCTCTTTCCACGGAATACCAACACGATCATAACGATCAGCGGAATGAGTGCCAGCAGTGACGGTGCAGTAATCAAAGACCAACTACCAAGTTCCATACTTGTTTTCTCCCTTCTGTATTTGGATCACATTTGATCTCCCAAACAGGTCCGCCTTACCTTTTTTCAGCACACCTCCCGTTCTACTTCCTGTTGAAATTCCATTCTGCAAAACCACATTGCCTCCCACCAGTACATAGCGGATTCCCTCTGGCTTCTTCACTGAATCCGTAAATTCAGAACAGTCCCGTATGGCCTCAGGATCGAACACAGTAATATCAGCTACCGCGCCCTCCCTCAGAATCCCCCGATCTGTCAGGCCCAGAATCTGAGCCGGCAGTCCGGTAATCTTATACACAGCATCCTCCAGCGGCATCAGTTCATGCTCCCGCACCAGTCGGAGGAATCTCGGGAAGGTGCCAAAGCTGCGCGGGTGTGGATCTGTACAGGTAATGGTTCGGTCATAGGAAAAGTTGTAGCCATCACTCCCCACGCAGATATTCATATCCGACATGATGCGGAGCATATCTGCCTCATTGATACAAAAATAGATGCAGGCTACTGAACTGTCGCACTGCTCCAAAACCTGGATCACAGTATCCATTGGATCCATCTGAAATTCCTGAGACAACTGCTCCACTGTTTTACCTTCCCATTCCGGATGATATCCGTGGGTACTGGAGACCAGGATGCTGGCAGGACCTCCCCGGTTTTCCATTTCTTCTCCGGTCTCATCCTTCAACTTCTGGGTCGGCTCCTTCAGCCGCTGAATCAGCGCCGGAACACCGCCGTCATGGGCCCAGTGCGGCAGCAGTGCCGTCATAGAGGTCGAAGTCGCTGTGTAGGGATACTGATCACAGGTGATGGTCAGTCCCTCATCCCGGGCCGCCTGGATCTTTGCCAGCAGTTCATCTGCACGCCCCCATTGCGGCTTACCCATCAGCTTCAAGTGGGAAATCTGAAGATGGACCCCGGAACGCCGTGTGATCTCCAGCATCTCATCCACCGCCTGGAATACTCTCGGCCCTTCACTTCTCATATGTACCGTCAGCAGCGCATCATATTCCTTTAAGACCTTGGCCAGTTCCACCAGTTCCTCGGTTTTACAGAAAGAACTCGGCGGATAAATCAGTCCCAGAGACATTCCAAAGGCGCCCGCCTCCAGTTCCCGACGCAGAAGGGCCTTCAGCCGCTCCATTTCCTCCGGCGTGGGATCCCGATCCACAAACCCCATCACTGCGCCTCTCAATGTACCGTGTCCAATCAGCTGCCCATAGTTTCCTATACAGCCGTGAGCCGTCACCGCACTAGAATAATCGTTCAAATCATAAAGCCCCTCCAGCGACAGATCACCCGTGGGCAGTTCCAGCTGATTGAAAAAATACTCCTGATTGGACCTCCAGCCCTCCGGTGTATTGGGTAGAATGGAAATACCGCAATTTCCTGTGATTTCAGTGGTAATACCTTGATACAGCTTGCTCTCCACAGGATAATCCACCAGAGGACAGGCATCTGAGTGGCTGTGTATATCAATAAACCCTGGCGCTACCACTAAGCCCGCCACATCCAGCACTGTGTTTGCCGTCTCGTCCAGCTGCCTGGTAATCTTGGCAACGCAGCCGTTTTGAATGCAGACGTCCGCCCGGTAAGGCTTTGCCCGGCTCCCATCTGCCACAAGGCCGTTTTTCAGAATCAGATCATACATTGTTACAGCAGCCTCCTTTTTGAATTGTCATAAAAAAAGGCACTGCATCCCGCCGGATCCTACGATCCGTCAAGATCAGTGCATCTTACTACTAAATAAGTCAAAAGGACAAGTCAACTTTCAACCTCATAGCAAACTACTGATGTTCATTTTTCCTGTTTTCGAGACAGTCCAACAGCTTCATTCGTGCTGATCTGGCTGCCATCACCACCGTCTTGGCCGAGGCTCCAAAATAATTTTCCTGGATGCTCTCCCTAATTTCTTCAATGTCGCGAATCAGATTTTTCCCCTCAAATACAGACTTGATAAATTCACGCGTCAGGGAGCAGACCATATTGATGTCGCATCCCACAATCACCCCAGTCTCCCGTTCCACCACAAGGATCAACACGATCAGCTCATGGGTCAGATAGATTGGATTCCGCTGTTCCGGTCTGGCCGTCCCGACGACACAAATATGCTTGCCCGGAAGCCATTGTCCCACACTGTCTCCCCTCTCTTTCTGTTTCAATTTGAATATAATGTACTATATACCTTGCAGATTGTCAAGAAAAACATTGTGGGATCCACAGTTTTTTAGTTGTTGTTCGGCTATTTTTCACCAATTAATCGGCTGTATAAATATTTTTCTCCATGATTTTTAAAGGAAATATGTGCAGTTATCCCAGTCCCGAGTTTCCTCTCCTGACAGATCAATTCTAAGAAACATGCAAAATCACTCTCTCCCATCTCACCCAGCAGTCGTTGGTATCCCCCGCCGAAAAGCCGGGCAGACTATGGTGGAAGGGAGCGTGTAAATGATGATCGACGTGAGAAAGGCAGCCATTATCGGCTGCGGCTTTGTGGGGGCCTCCATCGCCTTCAGCCTGATGCAGCGCGGACTATACTCCGAGCTGGTACTCATCGACTCTGACCGGGAGAAGGCCGCGGGGGAAGCCATGGACCTGAGCCACGGCCTCCCATACGCCGCCTCCATGCAGATTTATGCCGGGACCTATGACGATACAGCCGACTGCTCCATGGTCATCCTCGCTGCCGGAGCCAGCCAGAAACCGGGCGAGACCCGCTTGGATCTCATCGGGCGGAACACCGCCATTCTCAGGCGCATCCTGCCCGAGCTCACCGGCCGTGGATTTCAAGGCATCCTTCTGGTGGTATCCAATCCGGTGGATGTGCTCACCTACGCCGCCTGGCGGCTGTCCGGACTTCCGGCCGGACAGGTGTTCGGCTCCGGCACGGTGCTGGATACCGCCCGCCTGAAATATCTGCTGGGACAGGAGCTGGGCGTGGACAGCCGCAACGTCCACGCCGCCATTCTCGGTGAACACGGAGATAGTGAGCTGGCGGTATGGAGCAGCGCCAACATCTCCAGCATCGATCTGGACCGCTTCTGCCAGCTGCGGGGCCGTCCGGACCGGGCTGGGCTGGACCGCATCTACCGCGAGGTGCGGGACAGCGCCTATGAGATCATCCGCCGTAAGGGGGCCACCTACTACGGGATCGCCATGGCTGTGGCCCGAATCGCCGAGTGCATCGTCCGGGATGAGCGGGCCATGCTCCCCGTCTCTGTCCTGCTCCAGGGCCAGTACGGGCTGGACGGTCTCTGTCTCAGCATCCCCGCCATCGTGGGCCGGAACGGGGTGGAGTCGGTGCTGGAGATCCCTCTGGACCCCGGAGAGCGCCAGGCGCTGCTGGACTCCGCAGCCCGTCTGAAGGCGGTCATCCGGGACGCCGGCCTTTGATCCGGCTCCGATCCTCCAGAAGAATGTGCAGGCCCCCCGGTGCGGATCCAGATCCGCACCGGGGGGCCGTTCATACCATCATTCCGCAGTCTTACTCCTCGTAATCCTCATACTCCGAGGCGCAGGCCTTCTGCTGGAGCCGGGCCTTGGCACAGCCCCCCAGCTCGCTCAACTTATCCCAATAGGCGATCACAGCACACACCGCAGCCGCAGCCGCCAGAGACAGGGCCACGATCTTCAGCACAAAACGCGCAACTTTCATAGATGGAACCTCCTTCATCTTCTTCGGTTGTCCATAGTGTACATGATTTTATTTAAAATTACAATCATTTTATGGGATTATCCACATCCGCTCTGCGGGGAATTGACGCGCCAAAAGGCGCGGGTCGCTTTGCTCCCATGTGGTCCAGGCGGATGACTTTCCGTTCACCGACAGGGAACAAACCCCTTACACATTGAAGCGGAACAGGATAATATCGCCATCCTGGACCACATATTCCTTACCCTCGGAGCGGATCAGGCCCTTTTCCCGGGCTGCGGCCATGGTGCCGCAGGCCATCAGATCCTCATAGGACACCACCTCGGCCCGGATAAAGCCCCGCTCAAAGTCGGAGTGGATCTTCCCGGCGGCCTGCGGGGCCTTGGTCCCCTTTTTGATGGTCCAGGCCCGGCACTCGTCCTCGCCGGAGGTGAGGTAGGAGATCAGGCCCAGCAGGGTATAGCTGGCCTTCACCAGCCGGTCCAGACCGGATTCGGCTACTCCCAAATCGTCCAGGAACATCTTCTTCTCCTCGCCGTCCAGCTCGGCGATCTCTGCCTCCAGCTTGGCGCACACAGGGATGACCTGGGCGCCCTGCTCTTTGGCCCGCTGCTCCACCTGACAGTAGTAGGACACACTCTCCGGGTTGGAGAACCCATCCTCGTCCAGATTGGCGGCGTAGATCACCGGCTTGAGGGACAGCAGTTCGCAGTCCGGGTACTCCGCGGCGATGTCCACGTCCTCATAGGAGCGGGCAGATTTTCCGTCGTTGAGCCAATCCCGCAGTCCCTCAAAGTCGGCGGCCTCCTGAAGGAACTTCTTGTCCCCCTTGGCGGCCTTCTTCGCCTTGTCGATGCGGCGCTCCACCATCTCCAGGTCGGCCATGACCAGTTCCAGGTCGATGGTGTCCATGTCCCGGACAGGATCGGTGGAGCCCTCCACATGGATCACGTTGTCATCGTCAAAGCAGCGCACCACATGGACGATGGCGTCGGTCATGCGGATGTTGCCCAAAAACTTGTTGCCCAGGCCCTCGCCCCTGCTGGCTCCCTTCACCAGACCGGCAATATCCACAAACTCAATGACCGCCGGAGTGGTTTTTTTCGGGTGGTACATCTCAGCAAGCTTGTCCAGCCGGTGGTCGGGGACGGCCACCATACCCACATTAGGGTCGATGGTGCAGAAGGGATAGTTGGCGCTCTCCGCGCCGGCGTTGGTGATGGCGTTGAACAGGGTGCTCTTGCCCACATTGGGCAGACCCACGATTCCTAATTTCATATATTCTCACAACTCCTTTATTTTCAAGGCTTTCCGGGATTTCGCTATGACCTCTTACGCCATTTTTACGCCATTTTGTCGTGGACTTATGGCGTTGACAGATTCAAACTGGCGAACAGCACTTAGCAGCGAGTCATCTGTCACATGAACATAGCGATCCATCGTAGTCTTTATACTTGCATGACCGAGTAGTTTCTGTAATACCTTCGGCTGCATCCCGCCCTCGATAGCACGGGTGGCGTATGTATGCCTGAGGGCGTGCATACAAAACCGTTTGATACCAGCCTCGTCACACAACTTATAAAGGTGCGTGTCGTAGGAGCTGTTTTTTGTAGGTTCACCAGTGCGCCAGTTGATAAATACCAAGTCGCGCATGACTAAGTATTTTGTTTCACCTGTTCGTCTATCTATATACTCAAGAACTTGGGAGAGTGTATCTGACTCTTTGCGTGTTTCACGCTCATCGTAGCATTCTTTGAGAATGTCGTACGCTCGATTTGTGAGGGGAATCGTCCGATAGCTCTTTTCGGTTTTAGGTGGACCAGCGCGCCAGTAGCCTCGTTGATGCCGGTACTCCAGAGATTTATTGATGGTTAGTGTCCTCTTTTTCCAGTCAATCACATCCCAGGTGAGACCAATCAGTTCAGCAGTACGAAGGCCAGTTTCTAAAAGCAAAACATATTGCCGATAATTGTGCGAACGCTTGGCAACCTCAAGAAATCTTTCTTGTTCGTCAACGGTTAAAAACTTAATGTCATCAACTGCTCGAACAGGCTTTGTGTATCGTACTCCATCCATCGGATGTTTGCTGATGACATCGTTCATAACCGCCGCTCTAAAGAATGTCCCCATTGTGATATAAGCCTGACGGATTGTTGACCCTGCATAGACTTCATCCATGCGGTTTAGCACGGCCTTGCAGTGCATAGGCTTTACATCCGAGATACACATTTTTCCAATGACTGGCTGAATATTCCGAGTGTACCTATCTTGATAATTTCTACGCGTGTTCGGCGCAAGATCACAAATCAGGTTGTTCATCCAGAAAGAGAACCAGTCATCAACCGTCATATCGGATGTTGTCGCTATAATACCATGCTTTTCCTCATACTTGACATCCGCAAGCCAGTTTCGTGCCTCGGGGAGTGTATCAAAATATTTCTCAAGGCGCTTACCGCTCTTTGCACTATATCGTGCCGAAAACTTACCGTCCTTTCTTTGGTAGATACCCTTGCCACACTCTCTACCTTTTAGATTTTTTCCCATTGGCTAAAATGAACTCCTTTCGCACAAGACGAAATAAGAGTCCAACACATTTTGTTATTATAGCATAGGACTCTATGATTCTCAATATCCATTCGGCGGTTATATCACCACTTTTACCCGAATAAATTCCTCAAACTCTTTGCGCTTGACCAGTTTCCTTGTACCCACATAGAGAACAAATGGGCAGTTAGGTTGCTTCAGCATAGACTCAATTTTGTTTATTCCAATGTTGCTATATTCAGCTGCCTCTCGAATAGTCAACACCATCTTTCGATCTATCGGCAACTTCTCCTCACCACATTCTTTTTTATAAGTAGTCAAGATATACCTCCTTTGATTGGTAATCAGTTGGAAAAATATATGAGCTTCTCTGTCTCCAGGCCAATTCCTGCGCTCTCACTCCAGACCGCGTATTTTCAGGCTGTGCTATGCACGATTTCAGCGACAGGCGCGCAGATGCACACTATCTGTCTCTCCTGTATTACTCCTGGAACAGGGGTATGGCCATTGCAATCGCATAGGCATTTTTCAAGGTGCAGAGTGAGTGCTTGGGCTTGGTAGTGCTATACATAAATGAAATACAAGCAGACCCCCAGAGTTCTGTTCCAGCACCTGCTTCCTTTAGAACAAAGTATGGGTTTTTGCAGAATGCGCTACAAAATATAATGTATAATATGTTGACACACACAATATATTGTGGTACACTTCACTGTGTAATTGATTCTTTGTGCGTTCCTCATTTTGAGGGCAAGTCGGTAGACTTGTGAGCGATAGGAAATCGCATTGCACACGTTGTTAGGTTTGAACGGTTTATCAGCAGTATTGGTGCGCCCAGGCGTCCCGCTGCTGATATTGTCAATTTTATAGGGATTTTCCCATCGCAAAAGCGAGAATGACTGAACACCACCGTAAGGTGGATGACTGCTGGTATATGCCGGCCTCAGTTGTTCTCGCTTTCTTTTTTTGCTCAAAAGCCAAATGGCTTTGAGAATATAAACTACCGAAAGGAGAACAACGAGTATGAAACGCAGAAAAAAATGGCAGCCCCATCACCACAAAAAGCCCTACAAAAAGGCCCAGCGTGGAAACAGCCGGCAGGCTTTGAAGATGGAACTGCGCAACATGACATTTGGAGAGGAGGAACTGTACTTATATGGGGATGTTGGATTATCAGCCTCTGGTGCTGGTGGATACAACAGATCTGCCGCGTGACGAGTGGCTGGCATACCGGCGAAAAGGGATTGGTGGGAGCGACGCTGCCGCAGTCCTTGGTATTTCCCCCTTTATGACAGCCCGTGACTTGTACTACGACAAACTTGGAATCTCTGCCCAGTCTGACGAGGAAAACTGGGTGGCGAAAGAAATTGGCCATCTATTGGAGCCGCTGGTAGCAAGGATCTTTGAAAAGCGGACTGGCCTGAAGGTTTACCAAAGGAAGGTGATGTTCCAACATCCACGATACCCCTGGATGCTTGCTGACCTGGATTATCTGGTGGAAATGCCGGATGGAAGCAGAGCCATTCTTGAGTGTAAGACGACCACATCCAATTCTGCCGACAACTGGTGGTATGCTGGAAAGGAGATTGTTCCCGTCTACTATGAAAGCCAGGGCCGGCACTATATGGCAGTCACAAACATTGACCGGGTCTATTTCTGCTGCCTCCTCACGGACAGTCGAGAGGCAATTATCAGATGCATGGACCGCGACATGGCCTATGAGGAAGAACTGATTGTCCTTGAAGAATCGTTTTGGAAAGAGAATGTACTCGCACAGGCACCGCCGCCTTATACCGAAAGCGGTGATCTGATTATGAGAAGCCTCCAGCGTATTTTGGGCCCGGCCGCCACAGATGTTCCTCCGGTTGTCATCACTCCGCCTCAGTTCAGTAGGGTAAAGCAATTCCTGCAGTTGCAGGAAAAGAAGGCGCTCTATGACGCTGAAAGCAAAAAAGTGGAAAACGAGATGAAGCGTCTGAAGGCGATGATTGTAGCGGATATGGGAAAGAGCTGCACAGCACTTTATGAAGATGCGGAAGGCAGTTACACCATAACCTACAAGCCTGTCTATAAACAGGGTATCTCGAAAGAAGCCCTGGAAAAGTTGAAGGTTTTGTACCCTCAGATCTATGGCGAGTATGTGACCACTTCGGAAAGCCGGAGATTTCATGTAAAAAAGCTCTCAGCCAATGCGGCATAATTCTACGGAGGTGAGATTAAAAAATGGGCTTTGTAGCAGCCTTTGACAGAGTGTTATTCTACAACGAAGCGAGCCGATTTTCTGTCCTGCGGATGAAAACAGCAGATATGATGGTACCGGAAGACGCCCGCAGTCCGTATCGGTACCACGATCATCTGATCCGCTTCACGGCAGTCGGCTATGATTTGCCCCAAACGGATGCGGTCAAAGTGGAATTGACCGGAGAATGGAAAGATGGCAAGTATGGGCGCCAATTCGAGGTAACGCAATGGCGGGAAGTCGTTCCGCCCACCTTGGAAGGAATTCGGGCCTATCTGTCATCCGGATTACTGCGGGGCATTGGACCGAGAACCGCCGAGGCCATCGTAAAGTGTTTTGGTGTCCGTTCGCTGGATGTTCTGGAAAAGACACCGGAAAAGCTCTTGCAGATCCGAGGTATTACAGAAGAACGGTTGGAGGACATTAAATCCGGTTATGCGGAAAGCAAAGTCATGCGAGACCTTATGACGATCCTGGCTCCGTTCAAAATCACGCCCAATACAGCCATGAAGATCTATCAGTTTTTTGGGCCAAACAGCGTGGGACTGATCCGGGAAAGCCCCTATCGGCTCTGTCAGATGCCTGGCTTTGGATTCAAGCGCGTGGATGCGATTGTCCAAAAGTCCGGCAATAACTGGCGTGACCCCATGAGAATCCAGGGTGCTTTGCTCTATGGGCTTGAAAAGGCCCGGGACAATGGCGGTCATCTCTACCTGGAGGTAAAGGCACTGATCAAATCAGCGTTACTTCTCCTCAACGAGAATGTCCCTGCGACAGAAATGCAGGTAAGTGCCCAGGAAGTTGAAGGTGAACTGGAAAAGATGATCCTCTCTAATGTGGTCGCCTCTAATAAGGGAAACATCTATCTTCCATATCTCTATCTCCAGGAGAGTGAAACCGCCTGTATGGTGGTTCAGAAGCTGCTGGAGCATGTGGAAGTGCCGAAAAACCTGATGACCGTGGTCGAACACATTAAGGGAGAACTCGGTATCAAACTATCTAAGCGGCAGTACGAAGGTGTTTTGGCCGCCTTCAGCCATAACCTGACCATCATTACGGGTGGCCCGGGTACCGGCAAAAGCACGATCCTCAAAGCCGTAATTGAGGCGTACCGGATTCTCTACCCCAACAACAAAATCCGGTTAGGGGCCCCGACAGGCAAGGCCAGCCGTCGAATGGCGGAAACCACCGGGATTGAAGATGCGCAGACGCTGCACAGCCTTCTGGGGCTGCATGGTGACGAAACTGTGTGGCAGAAGAAAGCACAGTTCCTGGATGCTGACCTTCTGGTGGTGGACGAGAGTTCGATGATGGATATGTCCCTGGCCTATCAGATGTTCAGACGCATCCGGCCAAACACGCGAATCTTGCTGGTAGGAGATGCTGACCAGCTGGAGAGCGTAGGGCCGGGTGATGTGTTCCACCAGTTGATCAAAAGCGAACTGGTGCCTGTCACTGTATTGGATGAAATCTTCCGGCAGGCCAAGGATAGCCCTATCCCCTACAATGCCAGATATATTCACGATGGCATTACGGACCTCTGCTACAATGAGGACTATTTCAATTTTGCCCAGGTCAATTCCCAGGAGGAAGCCGCAGAGTATATCTGTAACCTCTATCTCAAAGAAATTGAAACCCTTGGCATCGAACAGGTTCAAATCCTGTCGCCGTTTCGTTCCAGAGGCGAGGCTTCCACTGATCGTCTCAATGAGAAAATCCGTGAAGCAGTGAATCCTCCGGCACCGAACAAACCGGAAATTACGCGGGGTGGTATGACGCTGCGGCTTAACGACAAAGTCATGCAGAAGAAAAACGATAGTTCCATCCTTCTGCGTGACCGAAAAGGGAACCTGGTCTCTCATGGCGTTTTCAACGGAGAAGTCGGAAAAATCCAGGCTGTCCAAAAAGGAGCCGTCATCATCAATTTTGACGGCCGCTATGCCGAATACTCTTTGGAGAATTTGGACGAGCTGGAGTTGGCATACGCCACCACTGTCCACAAAGCAATGGGCAGTGAGTACAATACCATTATTTTTCCCGTGCTCGTGGCCCACAAGATCATGCTGGACCGCAATGTTTTTTACACCGCAATCACCCGCGCAAAGGAACGCGTTCGGCTGGTGGGGCAGAAAAAGGCATTGTTCATGGCGATCTGCAATAAGAGAGCCGGCCGCAGAAACACTCTTTTGAGCGAGCGAGTTCAGGCCTACTACAAATCGCAGTCTATCAAGACGGCTGCTGAACAGAGAAACAACCTGCCGCCCATCCGGCAGGCCAGTTAAGACGAGATGCAGGTGCAGAAAGGCGCACAGGTATCTCGTATTTCATTTTGAAGGGAGTTTTATTCGTGAAAGAGCAATCTAACAGCATTATCAAGACCGTCCCCGCAGCGGAGGCCCTGAGAAAAGTTCCGCAGTTCAATCCCTTGCGGTATCTTCGCCAGACCACTTCTCTCAAGACAGGTGAGCCGGTTTTGAAGTTCGACCTGCGGTACAAGAAGATGTGGTTCCGTTTGGCGTGTTCCGACGGGCGGATGGTTCTCAATCCCATGCGGATCACGGACACCATGGCCATTTTTGAGGCGCAGGTCTATCTGCACAGAGATGACCCTCGTCCCATTACCAATTTCATCTCCACCATGTATGCGAAAAATGTCCCCGGAGGCCGCTATGTTCAGGCTGCCCAGGACGAAGCGCTCAACGAAGCACTGGACAATGCCGGTTTTGGAATCCAACTCTCGGACTTGGTAGAGCCTGAAAGCGAAAACGAGTATGGCTCGGAGATCCCGGTGGCCCAGGCGAGAGAACTGCTGAAGGAACAGGTAATCCAGCCTGTTCCGGAGGAAAAAAGCTCTGCTGACCATAAGGTGGCCGAACCTGTTCCGCAGAAAGTCGAAGACACCTCCACCGAGCAGGTGGTGGATGCCGTGGAACATCCTGCCGAAGCGCCCACCATCGTGCCGGAGCCTGAACCGGGTCCCGTGGAAATCGTGCCTGAAGAACTGCCGCAGCAGTCCCCGGAGCCTGTGGATAACAACCCTGTGAATGAAACTGCAGGCGTTCTGGAAATGCTGGGCGTCGCCCAGCCCGAGGAAACTACCACCCCGGATATTGAGGCAACTGCAGTGGAACCTACGGCGGATAATGCCGGCAGCGCAGAGGAACAGCCCGCCCCTGGCAATACATACACGGATGATATGACCATTGAGGAAATCACCCAGCGTATGACCGTGGACGAGGCACGCGCAATCGTGGTTACCTTTGGCACCTGTAAAGGCTGGACGCTGGGAGATGTCATGGAGCGCCGCGCTTCCAGCCTGCGCTTTTATCTCTATTCTGCCAAGGATGCCGGTAATGTGTTGAAGGCAGCTGCATCGCTTCTGCTCGATGAACTGGCGATGAAGAAAGCCGGATAACTCATCTTTGCGTTTATGAGGTAAACGGGACTGATGGAAAGGAGCTTTTTCCCGATGGCAACCAGAACATCGGATTTCCCCTTTACCATCATGGATGTGGTCGAACTCCTCCGTCTGCATATCCGGCGGAGGAGTCCCGACTACATTTATGCGGACTGCCCCTTATGTGGGAGCCAACGGGGGAAACTGTGTATCAATCTAACCAAGAACGCATGGTGCAGCAACTGCTGTGGTGACAGCGGTGGGATGCTCGCCCTGTATGCCAAGGCTCAAAATGTCAGTAATGCGACGGCATACAGCGAAATATGCGATGCTCTTTTGATGGGCGGTTTTGCACCGGATCGTGAGGCAAAGCGTCAGGAGCGTTTGCAGAAAGAAGCGGTATTGTCCGAGCGAGCCCCCACGCAGGTACTTCATCAGACATACTCCACGCTGCTGGGGTTGCTGTCATTGACGCCGGCCCATCGAAAGCATCTGCAAGACAAACGTGGCTTCAACGATGAGCAAATTGCCGCCTTTGGCTTTAAGAGTACTCCACCGTCGTATTTGTGCCGCTCGCTGACAGCGAAACTCATTCAACTGGGGTGTACTGTCCAAGGTGTTCCGGGTTTCTACATGGACGACAATGGAAAGTGGACAGTCAAATTCCACCAGCGTACATCCGGCATCCTCATTCCATATCGGAATCTGGATGGCATGATTCAAGGATTGCAGATCCGTCTTGACAGGCCGCTCAAAAAAGAGGGTGACCCTCCAGATAAAGGCGGTGCCAAGTATCTCTGGCTGGCTTCCACTTCCAAAACCTTCGGTGTATCTTCCGGCAGCCCAGTCCATTTTGTCGGCGACCCGTGTTCCCGTGTAGTCTATGTGACGGAAGGAGCACTCAAAGCGGATATCGCCCATGTGCTGATGAACCGCACCTTTGCCGCTACCGGCGGTGCAGGCTGTGTTACGCAGCTCGACAGCTTGTTCGAGAGTTTGCGCCGCAATGGGACAGAAGAAATCATAGAAGCCGAAGACATGGATAAATACAGCAACAAAGGTGTCAGCCAAGGGGCATCCAAACTTTATTTGCTCGCCCAAAAACATGGCCTGTCATGCCGCCGTCTTACCTGGAACCCGAATTACAAGGGGATTGACGATTGGCAGCTGGCCCTGCATCGAAAAAACAAAACAAAGGAGGTTACAGATATGGCATTCAAACGCATGACATTCAAGGAACGCTACCAATGCGGCTTATGCGACCTTAGCGCCATAGATGCGTTTATCCAAGAGTGGGAAGAAGCGAAGGACTGCACCATACCCCTGCGGGAATACCTTGGGCTGACAGATTTTGAGTACGCCGCCTTTCTGCAGGGTGGAGAGAATGAAGCATTCCGGCAGATGATGGACAGCGGCCGGATGTGCCAGAGATTCCGCATTTATCAACTGAACTTGCAGCCAGGCAAGATTATTCCCTTTGCATTTTCCGGGATTGACGAGCTCCGTAAGGCTGGATATGAGCAGCCGCCGGCGTCGGAATACTGTCTGGTATATGATGGCAGTATGATGTGTCCCCAGGCACAGTCCGCATTTGATATATTGGAGCGGATCTTGGATTATTATAACGATGATCTGCCCGCCGACTATCATGGCCGCAGCGTGTCTTTCTCTGATGTGGTGGAACTGTATAATGACGAAAACCGAACCTACTATTACTACGACACAGATGGGTTCGTTCCCGTTAAGTTTTCACCCATGTTGGCTAAAAAGGGGCTTCCTAATGGTGCTAAAAAAAGTAATGGAGTTGAGTAAAATCAGTCAGTTAGAAGCCCTGCTATCCTATTGCAGCCAGTTGGACTTGAAGATCCGCTATGACCAAAAGAACCACTATTTTACTGCTATTGCATGGTGCCCGGACCGCATCTTCCCACCAGAGGAAACAGCGGCGGCAATCCAGCGGCAGATACAGAAGGAATCCACTCATTTTCCTGGACTTGTGTGCTATTGCTTTGACCCGTTCAGCACACTGGTCTATGTGGTATGAGCGGAGAAAGACGAAGGAATGTGTGCGTGGCCGTATGGCCACACCACATTCCTTTTGTTTTTAATAACAGTTTTGAAGGAGGTCTTATCAATGGGAGTTTTTTCCGAGATGGCCATGGAGCAGTATGAGAATACGGGAGCAGAACCATTTCAGATGGACATTGGCGGAAAAGCAATTGCAGACAAGGCCATGCAGGTAAATCCCGTGCAGAAACAAGTCAATGCCAACGAACAAAAGGCAGACTCAGGGTCAATAACCACCGTTTCCAAAGTAAAGGAGCAAGTTATAAACAATGAAGATGATTCCCAGGAACAGCCTGAGGACATGGACCGCAAGGCTCATGAGGAGGCTGAAGCAAAGCGCAAAGCTGAATGGGATGCACAGCAAGCCGCAAAGAAGGCTGCTGTGCGGGAAAAGATTCAGCAGATTGAAAACATGAGTGATGATGATGTAATGATGGCCTCTGCTCGGCGGGTCAGCGATGATACGGAGAAAATCACCCGGCGGAACATGAAGGACTGTGTATCCGAGGTCATTCAGACTAAATGCCTGGATGATCCCGCTTTTGCCCGGCTGGTCATGCACCCGCACAAAAGCATGGTCAACTGCTTCAAATACATCACCCGGAAAGCCTGGGAGTATGTGCAGGATGAGTTAAAAGCCGATGGCATTACCCCTGGAAATGGGGCCCAAGGCTATGGCTGTGATGTCCCGGACGATCTCTGCTACCAGTGGGCCGAGGATTATTTCAAAGACCCGGACGCCAAAGAAGACCAACAGACGGAGGAGAAATTTGTTCCGAAGCCCTATTATGGTAAGACTTCCTCAAAATCCTCCAGCAAGAAAGCCCATAAAGACAGCACAAAGAAAATTGAAAAGAAGTCCGAGTCGGACAAGCCTCCTGCAAGCGACCAAATCAGCCTGCTTGACATGGGCATGTTGGAGGCGGCGTCATGAGAGGAATTGATAAATCCGCCTGTCGTGCATATTTGGAGCCGCTTGTTGCACCGGACTTAAACAGTGGACTGTTTCTGTTGGATAATCTGAAATACATCATCCGAACCACCGTAAAGAATGTGGGACATCGGCGAATGTTGGTGCTTTACTTCTACTCCAGGGAAATCTCAACCGATAAAAAGCCAGTGCTGGTATTTACTATATTCCAGGCCAGCAATGCTTTTATCACCTATGACCACCGGCTGGAAGCCAAAACCACATGGAGAACCGCGACACTGCACAATTTAGACAGATCATACTACTTTAACAAAGCAGAATTTGCGTTTTACTCCCGGCAGGATGAAAACCGGGTTATCAAATTCTGCGCCCGCTATGTTCCCTCACACTGTCAGGGCAATGGAATTCACACATTGAACATTTTGCAAGACAAGATCAGAAATGCAGAAAGCCGCCTTCGCCAGCGCGCCAGAGAATTAAAAATAAAGCAGAGAATGCGTGACATTCGGCCCTTCCCCAAAGATATGGACGCCTGGATCACACATAATGTCGTGCCTGCATACTTCTTTTACGATTACCAAAAAGGAAAGGCCGTGAAGAAAGGAATCTGCACCGCCTGCAGCCATGAAATTGAGTTAACCGGAGTGCAACACAACGCCCAGGGTGTATGTCCTCACTGCGGCCGGCTGCTTACTATGAAGTCCAACGGAAAGCGGGGAACACTTAGGGATCGTGCCACAGCATCGCTCATTCAAAAGTACGGTGAGCATGAACTCCTGATCCGTATTGTGAAGGCCCATTCTATTTGGCGCAAAAGAGAAAATCAGGATCTTACATGGTACGAGGCAATCCGCATTATCATTGGACGAAAAGATGACGGAGAGATTGTCACAGAAGTCTACCACGACTCCTTCGAATCCGCTGGCATTACTTCATGGAAAAGTGGATATCCACCAGTTATGCACCTCTATGGCTATAACTTCAATGCAGAAACCTGTGGAGCCGTCTATGAGCGCAATTTGAGCAAAGTGCTTGCCGGAACCGCCTGGCAATATTGTCAGTTAAAAGAATTTTATATTGGCTGTCACCGTGAGGATATGGAAATTCTTCCTTACCTGAAAGCCTACCTGAAGCACCCTCGGCTGGAGCATTTGGTTAAAGTCGGGTTTCTCCATCTGGTTACTGATCTCGTCTACAGGAATTATCATTTCTGTCAATTGGATGAAGGTCAAAATCGAACCCATCAAATTCTCCATGTCCAGGCAGAAGATGTCCAGTTCCTGCAGGAACTGGACATTGGCACGGAGCCGCTCCAGATATTCCAGAAATATTGCAAGATGAAACTGCAGGGCCGGCAGGAACTTTTGCGCTGGCAGTTGCAGCGCCAGGTTAAATACAACATCCAGGAAATTTTGCAGTACACAACGCCTCACAAGATGATCCGCTTTCTTGAGTATCAGTTTCCATTGCTGATAGGAGAACCTACTGCCCTTCCTGTCAGAAACCGTTATTCCTCTATGCAAGATGTGGTACGAGAATATTGGGACTACCTGGCAATGTGTAAGAAGGAACACTATGACATGAAAAATAATTTCGTGTTGTTTCCCAAGGACCTCCAGGAAGCCCATGACAAAGTAGCCCAAAGGATCAAGCAGAAAGCGGATGCCAAAATGCGCCGAGATTTTAAGGCAGCCTACCGCCGCATTATGTCGCAGTTGGATTTTGAGATGGAAGGAATGAAAATTGTCTATCCTAAAACTCCTGACGAAATTGTGGCCGAAGGTCATGCCCTCCATCACTGCGTCGGCTCCTATGTGGATCGAGTAGCAAGGCAGGAGTGCATTATCCTGTTTCTACGCAAATGTGAAGATGTGGCAAAGCCATTCTATACCATTGAGATCCAGCACAAGAAAGTTGTGCAGGTTCGTGGGATGCTCAACGAAAGCGCCACACCGGAGGTAGAAAAGTTTATCTCTCAGTGGCAAAAAGATGTGTTGAAGCGGCCTGCAGCATTACGGGCGGCCTAAAAGAATTGGGTGGACACCCAACCGGGTGTCCGCCCCCGTAAAAATTGAAAGGAAAACTATCAATGAAACAACTTGGCAATCTGGCCCTGGTATGCGCCCGGAGGCCTGAAACCCTCATGCAGATTTATGGCGGTCAAGTATCAGTATTTGTAGGTACAGGCCCGGAGCGGGCGGTGCTCTGCACGAGCTGGGATGATGACGAGAAAATCAGTCACATCATCTACGAACTGAATTTTGGCAAATTATGCGGCCGGAAAGCGGCCTGACCGGAAAGGAAGTTATCAGATGATCAAAAATTTGAGCCAGTTAAAGCGTTCCTTGAAGGAAAACATGCTGCTGGAGATCACTGGACATTGCCGGGCGGAATGCGTTGGAGAAATCCGCCGCATTACCAAGGTCAATACCCAGGGCTTTTGCAGCACAGTCACCACGCCAACCAGCCATGTCAATCCGTCCAAGAACCCCATCCTCTGGTGGAGCAAGGCGCCATTTTGGAATTTTGAAAATGGGATCTGCAGCATCTACACCAGTGACAAATATCACACGGAACAGTACCTTATCATGTCGTTCCGTGTACTGAATGAAAAGGAGGCAGCCTAATGTCACAGCCCGCTTATGAACAGGTGGTATCGCTTACGGAAAAACTGAACCGCTACCGCCACGAGTATTATAACCTCAATGCGCCGTCCGTCAGCGACCAGGAGTATGACGCTCTCTTTGATGAGCTGGCCCGCCTGGAGGATGTCACCGGAATCCAGATGTCCAATTCTCCCACGCGGACGGTGGGCTACCCCGCAGTCAGCGAATTGGAAAAAACAACACACAGCATTCCGCTGCTGTCGTTGGCTAAGGAAAAAAGCAGTGCCGCTCTGCTGGACTTTATGGGTGATCAGCTCGTTCTGCTGATGCTGAAACTGGATGGATTGACCATGAAATTGACCTATGAGAACGGCGAACTGATTCAGGCCGCAACACGGGGCGATGGAAACGAAGGCGAAGTAGTGACCCATAACGCCCGCGGGATCAAGGGCATTCCTCTGAAAATCCCTTATCAGGAGCACCTGGTTGTCGTCGGTGAGGCATTCATCCGCCCCAGCGACTTTGAAAGGCTGAAGGGCAAGCTGTTAGACAGCACGGGAAAGCCGTACAAAAATGGCCGTAATCTGGCTGCGGGCTCTGTCCGGCTGCTGGATGCGAAGGTCTGTAAGGAGCGGTGTGTCACCTTCATGCCGTTCAATGTACTGGAGGGACTTGAGGCAATGAGCCTAAAGTCTGACCGCCTGCTGCAGTTGTGGTCATATGGATTTACGGTCTGCCCGTATTTCAAAACCACTGCCGCGCTCAACCAGCACTACATCGACATGGCAATAGAGCGGCTTCAGGAGTTGGCAAAGAAAAACGATATCCCGATTGACGGGATTGTGGTGACTTATAATGATATAGCCTACTCCAAGTCCTGCGGACGCACTGGGCATCACTATAAGGATGGAATCGCCTACAAGTTTGAGGACGATACCTATATGAGCAAGCTCCAGTACATCGAATGGAATCCCACCCGCTCTGGTGAAATCGCTCCAGTGGCAGTTTTTGACCCCGTGGAGATTGACGGCTGTGAAGTTTCGAGGGCCAGTCTCCATAATCTCTCTTTCATTGAGGGACTGGAGCTGATGCCCGGCAACCGCATCAAGGTCTCCAAGCGCAATATGATTATCCCCCATGTGGAGGACAACCTGGATCGCGGCAGTTTCTCCCTGGAAGCGGTCATGCCGCAACAGTGTCCCTGCTGCGGAGAACCTACCCGTATCCACGAAAGCAAGTCAACCGTTGATGGGCGGGAGCGAGTTACACGGACACTGTTTTGCGACAATCCGAATTGTGAGACCCGGCGCCTGCGGCAGTTTGTCCACTTTGTCGGGGACAAGGCAATGGATATTGCTGGGCTCTCCGAAGCGACACTGGAGAAGTTCATCGGCCGCGGCTGGATTCATAGTTATATGGATATTTACCGGCTGGATCGGCATAAAGCCGAAATTGTCCAGATGGACGGCTTCGGAGAAAAATCGTGGCAGAGGCTCTGGGATTCCATCCAGCGCAGCCGTGAAACCACCTTTGAGCGGTATCTTGTTGCAATGGATATCCCGATGGTTGGCAATACCGCCAGCCGCACCTTGGCCCGCACCTTCCAGAGCAGTCTTGACGCTTTTGAGGAGGCTGTGGTCAGCGGATACGACTTCACGCAGCTCCCCGATCTGGGCGACACACTGCAAAGCAATATCCGCGCCTGGTTTGATAGCGAGGACAACTGGTTTATCTGGTATGAACTGCGTGAGCTGGTGCAGATTGCACCGCCTCCTCCGCCCCAGGAAACCACAGACAGTCCTTTCGCTGGACTCACTATTGTGGTGACCGGCAAGGTAGAGCCATACACGCGGGAAGGTATCAATGCGAAGATCGAATCCCTGGGTGCCCATGCCGGCAGTTCTGTCAGCAGCAAAACCGACTACCTGGTTTGCGGTGAAAACGCAGGCAGTAAGTTGGAAAAGGCACAGGCATTGGGAATTAAGATCTTGACGCCGGCGGAATTTTTCCGCATGGCGGGCGAGTAAATGCCAGGGAGAGAGGGTACGCCCTCTCTCCCTATTTTTAGATGGAGGTGCAATATGAACATCACACATGACCAGTCTCTGATTGGTTACGACAGCCGGGAACTGATTAAGCGTGGGTATGGCTGTATGGCCATAGATGCGCTTCGCTTGGAGTTCCTTTATACCCCTGATAAGGCACAGGAGCCTGAGAAAATATCGCCGCAGCAGCGGAACCACATTATGAAGTCCGTTATGGACACCATTGCCGCCAGATTCCCTTGTTACCAATACAATGTCCCCAGGGATATGAAATATCATAGCCAGGATTGGGCCCTCTTTTTCTGGTGCAGAGAAGCGGCGGGAGAGAACGACCCCGCTGGTGATGGACGGGATTACTCTTACTTTACTCTCACGCTCAATCAGCAGTATTCGGCAGAAATGCGGCAGAAAGTCTGCGACCAGGTACTCTCCCTGCTCAACAGTAAGTTCACCGCTCTCTCAAATCTGTACCTCGCTATTCAGTATGAGGCATTACTGGATCATAGGAAAATTGCCGATGATGCTGCCCGGCTTGCCCCGATGTTAAACGGGAAAAAGTGCGTGTATCACGGTATGGAGGGAAGTCTCATCCTTACAAAGACCGGCTTGTTTTTCAAGAAAAAGTACGCCAAGCGATTCGGTTATGCGTTGACACCGTCGGATGTTCTGCAAATCGAATGGCAAATGGAAACCGCAGCATAAGCGAGAAAGGAAGGTTTTATAATGAAATATACCATTACAGATTATTTTGGAGATCGTGTTGAACTGGAGCCGTGCTTGGAACTCTATACTGTCCATGACTTCATGGGCAAAGAAATGCCGGGGCTGGCAATCCAGTTATATTTTTTCGACGAAGAATTGGGCGAGCCCGAGTTGTACGAAGATCTCACCGTGTGCTTTGGTGAGTTCATTAGTCTCCGCAATGCCGCCTACATCGACACAAATAATTGCTACTTTGCCCAGCAGTTGTTGGAACAGGGAATTGCAAAGGATACCGGCCTGAAAAAACGCAGCGGGTTCTGCGAATATCCCCTCTGGGTGTTTGAAGAAGGCTTTTTGCGTGAAATCGGCAAAGAAAACTATGAGAGGTACAAAGCCGCTTACGACACATACGCGCCCATTTGAGGCCGCAAGGAGGCAAACCGTTTATGAGCTATATTGGTGGTGGCCCCTACTATGCGGAAACTTGCCCGCAGTGCGGCTCAACCCTGTGGAATGGCCGGTGCGAAAATCCGGACTGTTGCTTCCACTGGCATCCGCGTGAAGATAACGACAAAGCCAGAGCATCCAGAGAGATGACTCCACAGTAAACAGCGGGGGCAGTTCCTTTGAACTGTCCCCGCTGTTTTGTTGAAAAAGGCGTGTTACTTTCGTATAAGATGATTATAAAGGAGGTAATACAGTATGCTCATTGGTATTGACCACGGAAATAAGCAAATCAAGACTGCTCACTGCTCACCCTTCACTTCTGGTCTGAAAGAGAGCGATGTGCTCCCGTTTGGGAAAGACATCCTCAAATTCGATGGGAAGTACTACCAACTCACTGACCAGCGTATTCCGTACCACAGGAACAAGGCCTCAGACCAGCGTTTCTTTGTCCTTACCCTGTTTGCCATTGCGCAGGAACTGGACATTCAGAATGTCGATGGCCGGGATACCCTTCGGGTTCAGTTGGCGGTTGGGCTGCCGCCGGCGCACTATGGCGCCCAGCATCTGGAATTCAGCCAGTATTTTTTGGGGCGCGGCGTGACCAATTTCACCTACCAGGACAAGCCCTATTCCATTCTGATCGACGATGTCGGCTGCTACCCGCAGTCCTATGCAGCAGCTGCAACCATCATCCGCACCCTGCAGGATGCTCCCAGAGCCTTGATCGTGGATATCGGCGGGTTTACGGCTGATTACCTTCAGGTCAAAAACGGAGAAGGAGATCTGTCCATCTGCGATTCTTTGGAAAACGGCGTGATCCTGCTTTACAACAAGACCCGCTCCAGAGTCAGCGCCGAGCAGGACATTTTGCTGGACGAAGCGGAGATCGACGCCATCCTGATGGATCGCAGTGCCGGCACGCCGCCCAGCCTTGGTGACCTGGTCCGCCGGCAGGCGAAAGAATTTGTGGACGACCTGTTGAGCACTTTGCGGGAGCGGGGGCTTGAATTGCGCTCCGGTCCGGTGGTGTTTGTAGGCGGCGGATCTATCCTGTTGCGCAGGCAGATCGAGGCGTCCGGAAAGGTTCGCAATCCCGTATTCGTGGATGACATCCGAGCCAATGCCAGAGGTTATGAACTGCTTTATCGGGTGTGCCATTCCGGAAGGTGATAGACATGGGAGATAAAAAGCACCTTGGCCGCTTTACTGTGCAATTTAATTTGGGCGACCCCCAACAGGCACGGGTTTCCGAGATCCTGGAACACCAGGGGCGGCAGAAAGCTCGGTTTATCTCCACTGCCATCCTTCACTACATCAACTGCAAGGAAACGCCGGAGGTCACACTGCCCCCGGTTCCAGATGCAGCGGAGATAGAGAAAATCGTACTGGCTATCCTCAAAAAGCATACCAGTGAGGATTACACACATCCGATGCCCCCCCAGCAGGAAGTTTCCTCCAAGGAACCAACCTGTCTGCCGCAAGAAATGCCTGCTGCCGCAGAGCATGAGGACACTACTGATGAACTCAAGGCACTATTGGGCGATGGGGGGTTTTCTGCAATCGCCAACACGCTGGCATCTTTTGGCCGAACATAAGCGAGAGGCATAGCAGACCGTACCTGCTATGCCTCTTTTTTGTTCGATGCAACAGCTGCAATAAAGGTATCAATGATAGTCTCCAGATATTGATACTGCTCTGGTGTCAATTGCGATATTTTCGCGGACAGAATAGAGAAATCTTCGTTATTGAATTCGCCACGGAACAAATAATCTATGCTGATGTCAAGGGCGTCACACAACTTGAGAATATTCTCCGGCCGAAGGGCCTTTCTCCCAGTTTCAGCGGTTGAGATGGTCTGCGTTGTTGTCTTTGCTTTTTCTGCAAGTTGTTCCTGTGTCAAACCCAACTGTTTCCGCCTCTTGCTCAGTCGCTGGCCCATATCGTTCAAGAGATTATCCATGACATCACTCCTATAGATAACAGTTTATCCATAGTAGCGTAAATAATTAAGCGGCTATGGATAGAAAATATTATCCATAGCGTATATAATGAAGTAAATTGCTGTCGTTGGCAGTATTCCGCAAGGATACTTCTGCGGCACACACCAATGTTTGAAGGAGAAATCAACCATGAGCTTGCTGATGAAACGGCTGGCATTCTGGATGCGCGAATCTGCGCTTCATGCCAAGTTTCGCCTCTATGAGCGGTGGCCGGCCCTGTTTCCCCACGCGTTGGACATGGACGAGCAAGATGATGAAATGCCCGATGATGCTGCTGAAGTAGAGTATCTTGAACAACGCTTCAAGGAACACAAGGCAGCAGAACCTACTCTTGAGCCTCGGCGGACGATTATCTTTTCTTCATTTAATTCCAAAAAACAGTGCAATTTTGTGACGGCCAACTATTATAAGCGGTTAATCACAAGAAACTTACAGTGGGCATTGGAACGAGGATTTTCCAATGTGCTCGTTGACTATACAACTCCCTATGGCCTGCTGGCATTGGAAACCTTACTGCCTATCAAAACCAATGGGACGAGATTCAACCTCTATGCCGTCAAATCGCTTCTCTTTTCGGAGCGGAAAAGTTATCGCCTTGTTCCTGAAACCAATATAGAGATTGCTTTTCTGACCAGAGAATGTGATTACAGTTTCAGTCAGTACCTTCCAGAGGAAACACTCTTTCAGATCTTCAACAATGCAGGTGTTTTATGTAGTGAATCTGGAATAGCAATTAACTCAAGGTGGATACCCCAACATTTGATAGATGTGTGGTAGGCCCAATTAGAGTAGGAGGATACCGCATGAATGGATGCGTTTGTGCCATTACTGGACACCGGCCCAGCCGGTTCAAGTTCAAATACACTGAAGATGATACCCTTTGCAAGAAGATCAAAGCCAATATGCTGGAGGTATTCCGGAAGCTGCATGATGAGAAGGAAGTAAGGCGGTTCTATGTTGGCGGCGCCCTGGGTGTGGATATGTGGGCTGCTGAACAGATCCTTCGCCTGAAGAAGCAGCCTGGATACGAAGATATAGAATTGGTTGTGGCCCTGCCGTTTGTCGGCCATGACGCCAAGTGGGATCAGCGCAGCAAGCGCCGGATGGAGTTCATCCTGCAACATTGCAGCAGAAAAGAGGTCATCGGGAACGAGAATTGCCGTGAAAGCTATGTCAAGAGAAATTGCTACATGGTAGATCAGGCCAACTACCTGGTGGCGGTTTATGATGATGTGCGGAATCTTCGATCCGGGACAATGCAGTGTGTTCGGTATGCACGGAAGAATGATGTTCCGGTAGTTCTGATTCACCCAGATACAGCAAGTATAACCTATCCAATGTAAGGAGCCGGGTGTGGATTTTATATGCCTCTGCGTCCAGCACCTCATAGTTCCAAAAAGTAGTACAGAATACCAAAATTAAATATGTTTGGAGAAGTGTCCCAAGAAGCCTTTTATTGAAACAACATTTATACGACGAAAAAGCGAAAGCTCCCCGTCTTGATCATCCATCCTGATACGGAAGATATTGTTTCAGAATGAACAAGAGCAGGCCAACAGGCCTGCTCTTGTTACATAAGATACCGCAATGCGGCGACTTATTCTTACATCCCAAAGTACAATTCGATCTGCTTCATCCGTTCCGATTGCGCTACATGGAACGGACAGCGTCGGTCACAATGGCCGCATTGAACGCAGTCGCCCGCATGTTTTCCTAACTGAGCATAGTGATCCCTGGCCAAGGCGTCTCCGGCAAGCGCAAGGTCATAATACTTGTTGATGAGACCGACATCCAGTCCTGAGGGACATGGTTGACAATGGTTACAGTAAACGCATGTACCATCTGTCTCTCCCGGCGTGAAGGTTCCCAAAATAGAGTAGTCTCTCTCTTCTGCTTGGGCATGGAAGAAGCCCAGAATTCTCTGCAAATCAGCCATGTTTCTCACACCGGGCAGCACGGTCAAGACGCCGGGGCGGTCCAGGGCATATTGGATACACTGATACTCAGTCAAGGCTTGCCCGAACGGAGAAGTCCTCTTACTGAGAAGCTGACCACCGGAAAACGCCTTCATCACCGAAATGCCTACTCCCTCTGCCTGACAACGGCGGTACAGTGCCTGCCGCTCCTGCATGCCTCCGATAGCGTATTCTCCTCTCTGCCGGTAGTCATAGGCAGGGTTGATGCTGAACATCAACATATCCAGAAGTCCGACATCCAGTGCATGTTGGGCTACGGAAGGAGTGTGAGAGGACATGCCAATATGCCGTACTACACCCTGCTTTTTCAAGGAAAGTATGTAGTCCAGCGTTCCCCCGTCCAGAGCCCGGCGAAGGTCGCTTTCTTCATCCAGGCAATGGAGAAATGCGAAATCAATATAGTCTGTCTTTAGCTGATCCAATTGCCACCCGACTGACCGCTTGATCGTCTCCAAGTTAGTGGTCCAGCCATACTTTCCGCTGCGATAGTCTGCGCCGAAATGGAGTTGAAAATAAACTTCCCTTCTCCGCTCCCCCAGTATTCGGCCCAAAGCAGGAAAAGGAGCGGCATCCGCAGAAGCCAAGTCAAAATAGTTGATGCCAGCTTCTAACGCAAGAGTAAGGGTGGCATTCAATTCAGCATCCCCTGCGGCACCGATGGAGCTGGTGCCAAAACCGATTACGCTGATCTGCTCTTCTCCATGGGGAAGTTTCCGATATTCCATAATATTCTCTCCTGTTGTGTCACTTACATGATCTCAAATTGTTCCCACTTGCACTTTTTGAATCGGATAACTCCGGTAGCTCGGAGTCCCTTTCCTAATGGATCGGCCAGCGATGAGAAATTAACCCATCAATGCTGCTTACTAAATACAAAGGTAGGATGCTGCTCTGTTTCAACATGGCCGCGATGTCCATACACCGTGCATGCATTTAATGCCTGCTCAAGGGAAGAAAATTCTGCTTCTGTCAGTTTCATCTCGCTGGCTCCCAGGTTTTCCAGGATGCGCTTCTTGTTTTTAGAACCGGGAATCGGGATCACATTGGGATACTTGTGCAGCATCCACGCAAGAGCAATCTGTGCGTTGGTTGCGCCTTTTACGGCGGCATATTGGCAGACCACATCCAGAATCGGCTGGTTGGCCTCCAGGTTTTCTTCTGCGAGTTGGGGCACAAATTTCCGCACATCGTCACCTTCAAATTTGGTGTCCCTGGTTACTTTTCCTGAAAGAAGGCCGCTGGCAATGGGAGAGAACGGGACAACACCAATACCATGCTCCATGCAGTACGGGAAAATATCTTCTTCACAGCTGCGCTCCACCATGGAGTAGATATTCTGAACGGCAGAAACAGGAGTGACCTGATCCGCACGACGCAGCATTTCCGCGGAAACCTGGGAAAGGCCCCAGGCCCGGATGATGCCTTCCTGAATGAGTTTCCCCATCACTCCGGCTATGTCCTCCAAGGGAACATCCTCATTGACCCGATGCAGATAATACAGATCCACATAGTCACTTCGCAGATTATGAAGGGACTGCTCCAGATGCCGCCTCACTTCCATTTCCAATTCTTTGCCGTCCTTCGGTGCAGCGCCGTGAAAATGTAGTTTGGTTGCCAGTACGATCTCCTCGCGGAAGGGTTCCACAGCCTCGCCCACCAACTGTTCATTGTGACCTGGATAGAACTGCTGCGTCCCGTAGGTCTCTGCAGTATCAAAGAAGGTACATCCATGTGAGAAAGCATCGCGGATTGCATCTATGCTGTAATCACGATCCGGAGCGGTCCCATAGCCGTGGGAAAAGCCCATACACCCCATGCCGATTTCGGAAACCTCCAACTCCCGTAATTTTCTCTTTCTCATGTGCGTTCCTCCATCTGATGAGCAAATGTGTTGATGTCGTCCTGACTGGGGCAGTCACTGTTCAAACCGGATACCGTGCAGTCGATGAACCTCGTCCAAACTGGTGATGTTGAGAATCACACTGTGCCCCAGGTCCATCTTTTGAATTTGTTCCATGTCCTCCTGAGATAGCACAAAGTCATCAATGGAATAGTTTTCCCTGATCCGATCCTCATGTACGGATTTGGGAATGGCCACGATTCGATTTTGCAGGAGCCACCGCAAAACGACTTGTGCCGGCGTCTTTCCATAGGCCTGGCCGATCTGTGTCAAAAGAGGATGGGTGAAGATCTGATTCTGCCCCTCAGCAAAGGGGGCCCAGGCCATGGGCTGGATCTGGTACTGGGCCATCAGCGTGCGCAGTTCCGCCTGCTGGCAGAAGGGGTGAATCTCCATCTGATTCACCATGGGGGCGATGCGGTGGGTCAGGATGAGGTCGGTCAGCCGATCCGGCAGGAAATTACACACACCAATAGCTCGAATCAGCCCTTCCTCATAGAGTTCTTCCATGGCCCTCCAGCTGCCGTGGTAGTCTCCATAGGGCATATGGATCAGGTACAGATCCAGATAGTCAGTTTGCAGATTGGCTAAGGTCTTGAAAAATGACTGTTTCGTTTGCTCGTAGCCGGCATCCTGGATCCAGACCTTGGACACCAAAAAGATATCCTGCCGGGGAATTCCGCTCTCCGCCACGGCTTTCCCGACAGCCCGCTCGTTACCGTAACAGGCCGCGGTGTCAATAAGGCGATATCCGGCCTGGAGGGCCTGAGTCACTGCCTGTTCGCACAGCACAGTATCTGTGATTTGAAAAACGCCAAACCCCTGAAGGGGCATTGGTATCTGGTTTCTCAGCAATATTGTTTCCATTATTCTGGTTCCTTTCTCCTGAAATGTGATAGTACAATGGGCGAAGCAATGTACTGCTTCGCCCATTGTAAGTTGGCGCATGACGCCCCCTGGTTTCATCTCAGCTGTTTCGCCAGCGCATAGGCTTTCTGGGGATAGGAGGAGTGCTTTGTCATGGACGGCGTTCCGCAGCCATAACCCAGCACCATCCCCATGTCCTCCAGATTCAGATAACGGACCAGCGTTTTGTAATGGGCTTCCAGCGCATCAAAAGTCCAGTCGTCGCTGTTCCACGCCACGGTGAGCAGCGCGGATTTCATGTGCTTGCGGTGAATGGAGCTATTAAAGGCGCAGAACCGATCCACCAGCGCTTTGAGTTGGGCGGACATGCCGTAATAATAGAGGGGCGTCACGAATACCATCATATCCGCATCCAGGATTTTGGCGCGAATGGCATCCACATCATCTTTCTGGGAACAAGGCCCCTCATAGCCGCAGTGGATACAGCCGGTGCAGGGATGGATGTTGCCGTGGGCTGCGTCAATCAGCTCCACTTTATGTCCGGCTTCTTCCGCTCCCTGACGAAAGGACTCCGCCAGCATACGGGAAGAACCCTGACGGTTGGGACTGCCCAGCAGCAAAACAATTTTCATCTGCGCTCCTCCTTTCAGATCTTCTGGTTCCCGGTGGACCAGACATGATCCTTTTTTGCCGCAGCGGCTGTGTTCTGGGCCATGACACCCACCAGGGAGTGGGGAGTGTAGAGCTCCTCCAGGTAGGCGCACTCCTCCGCCGTCAGGGCAAGATCCACCGCTTTGGCAGCTCCCTCGATATGGTGGAGTTTGGTCGCGCCCACCACCGGAGCGGTGACCTTAGTCAGCAGCCAGGCCAGAGAGATCTCCGTCATGGACACACCCCGGCGGTCCGCCAGCTCCGCCACCCGGGCCAAAATGGGAGCATCTTGGTCATGAGCCGCGCCGTATTTGAGTTGGGCATAGCTGTCCTCCTGAAGCCGCTTGGAGGTCTCCCCGGGATGCTTGGAAAGCCGCCCACCGGCCAGCGCACTGTAAGGGGTCATGGCGATGTTCTCCTCCCGGCAGAAGGGAGCCATCTCCCGTTCCTCCTCCCGGAAAATCAGGTTGTAGTGACCCTGGACGGAGACAAATTTGGCAAAGCCCTCTTTCTCCGCCAAGGCGTTTGCCTTGGCGAGCTGCCAGGCAAAGCAGTTTGAGATCCCGACATACCGAGCCTTGCCCGCCTTGACTGCGTTGTTCAGTCCCTCCATGATGTCATAAAGGGGCGTCTGATGATCCCACATGTGGTAGATGTACAGATCCACATGGTCCATCCCCAGATTCTGAAGGCTCTTATCCAGCATCCGCCGAATGTGCTCCTGGCCGCTGATGCCGGCCTCAATCTCCTCGTTGGTGCGGGGCAGGAACTTCGTGGCCACTACCACCTCGTCCCGCTTGGCAAAGTCCCGCAGAGCCCGCCCCACATACTGCTCGCTGGTACCGCTCTGGTAGCCGATGGCGGTGTCGAAGAAATTGACGCCCAATTCCAGCCCACGCTTAATGATCTCCCGGGAGTGTGCCTCGTCAATGGTCCAGGAGTGCTGACCGTTTTGGGCATCTCCGAAGCCCATGCACCCCATGCAGATACGAGAGACCGTGAGATCAGAATTCCCTAATTTTGTGTACTTCATGTCAGTTGCCTCCCAAGTTCATTTTTTCTATCCAGGACTTCAGCTCGTTCTCCGAGAGCCGGCCGTTGAGCAATCGTCCATCCACAATCCTGGCACCGGGGGCGCTGGGCCGGAGCCCTACCGCCGACTTGCCCAGTCCGCTGCCACCGGAGGTGGCAAAGAGGACAATGGTCTTGCCGGTAAAGTTGTAGCTCTCCAGGAAGGTGTTGATGATGGTGGGAGCCGTGTACCACCAGATGGGGAAGCCCAGAAAAATCACATCATACCCAGCTACATGGGCATCCATATCAGCCAGGGCCGGACGGGAGTGCTTGTCGTTCATCTCCACACTGCTGCGGGAGCGCTTATCCATCCAATTGAGATCGGCGCTGGTATAGGGAACAGCGGGCTTGATTTCATAGAGATCCGCCCCTGCGGCATTTGCCAGGACCTTTGCCGCCTTAGCAGTGGTACCGCTGGCGGAGAAATACACAACCAATGCCTTCATAATAGAACCTCCTTGTATTCTTTGGCATTATTGTAGTCCCAACTTTCAGGAATGTAAAATGCTCATTTCCTATCATAAAATATTCGTGTAGAGCATTTTTGTATTGTGCCTCGGAAGAAAATATGGTAGGATGAAGAAAAGGAGGCGAAAGGATGGAACTTCGTGTGTTGCGATATTTCCTGGCGGTGGCTCGGGAAGAAAATATCACTAAGGCCGCCGCTCTGCTTCACCTGACCCAGCCCACCCTCTCCCGGCAGTTGATGCAGCTGGAGGAGGAGTTGGGGGTACAGCTCTTTCGACGCAGCCGCTATCACATTGAACTGACGGAAGACGGAATGATGCTGCGCCGCCGTGCCCAGGAGCTGGTGGACCTGGCAGAAAAGACAACCCGTGAGTTTACCATGCGTGAAACAGAGCTAATGGGAGAAATCGCCATTGGCGCAGGAGAGACTCGGAGCATGTCCTTCCTCTCTCGCGCCATGGTATCTTTCCGGGAACGCTATCCCAAGGTCACCTTCCGAATTTTCAGCGCCAACGCCGATGATGTGAAGGAGCGACTGGACACGGGCCTTTTAGATATGGGCCTTCTGACAGAACCAGTGGATGTAGGGCGATATGCTTTTTGCCGGATGAAAGAGCGGGATCTTTGGGGAGTGCTGGTTCGCATGGACTCTCCTCTGGCCAAATTGAGTGCGGTCACACCGGATGATTTGTCGCAGGTTCCGTTGATTGTCAGCGGCCGTGAGCGTGTGCAGCAGGAGTTAGGCAACTGGTTTGGGGACCGGTGGGAGCAGCTGCAAATTGCAGCCACCTTTAACCTCAACCTCAATGCAGCCAACATGGTACGCTACGGCGTGGGAACTGCTCTGAGTTTTGACCTGAATTTTACTTTTGACGATCTCCGATTCATACCCCTTTCTCCCACAATGAGTACAGGAACTGTCCTGGTCTGGAAGAAAGATCAGGTACTGACGCCGGCGGTGGAGGCCTTCCATGAGCATATCAAAAATGTTCAATAGGCATTTTTCAAAAAAGAAAATAAGCATTAGACATAGCGAAAAGTCTGATTTACAATGCAGGTGTCCGAGGAAGGACGCCTGCATTTTTCATTTTGGAGGTTTTACGATGACGAAACAGGAGGCAAGCGAGCTCTACCAGATCCCCATGCACATCCTGAACGAATATGAGAGCTGGGGGCTGTGCGGGGCGGTAAAAGAAGTGATGGGGGCCTGGCAGTACGACGACACGGATCTGGAACGGCTGAGCACCATCCTGACGCTCCATGACCTGGGCTTTACCACGGCGGAGGTGGAGACCTATATGCGCCTGCTGCTGGAGCAGCCCCACACGGAGGAGCAGCGGCTCAGGATGCTGGAGGAAAAGCGCACTGCTGCCCTGGATGAGATCCACTTCAAAGAGCATCAACTTCAACGGTTGGACTACCTGCGCCACGAGATCCGCAAGACACAAACCATGACAGGAGGTACCAAAAGATGAAACGACTGATTACGATTCTAACCACTTTGACTCTGCTGCTTGGCCTGGCGGCCTGCGGCCAGGCAGGAACCCAGAGTAATCCCGACCAGTCCCAGACGCAGCAGGAGGGAACATCCTCAGTGGGGGAGCCGTCCGATCCCGACCAGTCCACCCCTTCCGCTTCCTCCACGCCGGGGGCAGGCGAATCTGACGAGGAAACACCGGAAGGCGGCGTGCTGGTGGCTTACTTCTCCGCTACCGGCAACACCGAAGGCATTGCCCAGCATCTCCAGAGCATCCTGAATGCCGACCTCTATGAGATCGTTCCGGAGGTGCCATACACCGACGAAGATCTCAATTACAGCAATGACAGCTGCCGAGCCAACCAGGAGCAGAATGATCCTGCCGCCCGGCCCGCTATTACCGGCACCCTGGAAAATCCGGAGGACTACGATGTAGTGTTCCTGGGCTACCCCATCTGGTGGGGCCAAGCACCCAAGGTGATCTACACCTTCCTGGAGAGCTATGACTTCGGCGACGCCACCATCGTTCCCTTCTGCACCTCCGGCTCCAGCGGCATCGGCTCCAGTGCCGACGGTCTGCAGGAACTGACGGAAAACGCTCAGTGGCTGGACGGCCAGCGGTTCAGCAGTGGAGCCAGCCAGGATGAAGTAGCCCAGTGGGTGGACAGCCTGGGCCTTGACCTTTGATTTCAGAAAGGAGAAGAGAGCTTATGAAACGATGGGCGTCCCTTGTCCTCTCAGCGCTTTTTCTCTTCTCACTGGCCGCCTGTGGCGACGGAGATACCAGCAACGCACCGCCGGCAGAGTCCCATGAGAACATGACATCCCAGACTCCTTCCGACACCAACCGCCCTGACCAATCCGAGCCGGTCGGCAGTCAGGAACCTGCCGGTCAGGAGGAAGCGGAGGGGAGCCATATCCTGATCGCCTACTTCACCTGGGCGGACAACACCGTGGTAGAGGATCCATCCAGCGTGGATGTGGACGCTACTACCTCCGCCAGTGTTCTCGCCCCCGGCAACGCCGCCAAACTGGCCGCTTGGATTCAGGAGGCAGTGGGCGGTGACCTCCACTCCATCGTTGTCGAGGAGCCCTATTCCAGCGACTATGACGAATGTCTGGACCGGGCCGCCGAGGAAAAGGCGGACAACGCCAGGCCTGCCCTGACCACCCATGTGGAGAACATGGAGGATTACGACATCGTCTTTCTGGGGTTCCCCAACTGGTGGTACACCCTGCCCATGCCGGTGCTGACCTTTGTGGAAGAATACGATTGGTCCGGCAAGACTGTGGTACCCTTTGTCACCCACGGCACAGGTGGCCTGTCCAGCACAATCCGGGATCTGACCGCCGCACTGCCTGAGGATACCACGATTCTGGAACCCATCGGCGTTTACCGCCCGGAGGTGGATACCTCCCAGGGCGCTGTTCAGGACTGGCTGGCCGGACTGGAGCTAGAATTTTAAGGAGGATATATCATGCCACATGTAGCCATTACCATGATCCCGGGCCGGGATCTGGAGACAAAGAGAGCCCTCGCCCTGAAGACTCAGGAGTTTCTGACCCGGGAGCTGGGCATTGACCCCAAGTTCATTTCCGTGTCTATCCAGGACATTCCCATGGAGGACTGGCAAAAGTCCATGGAGGCTTTTCCCGACGAGATCCTCTTTGTGAAGCCAGGGGTATGACCGGAAAACAGACAGGAGGCAACCAATGAAACGAATTTGTTCCCTTTTGTTGGCCGCGCTGCTGGTAGGGACAATGGTATCCTGCGGCTCCCAGACGCCGCCGGAACAGTCTCAGCAGCCAACACCTCCGCCCTCCTCCAGCCAGCAGGGCCAGGAGGAGCAGCCGCAGATCCCCGAAAACTTTATTCTGGTGGAGGGCGGCACCTTCTCCATGGGCAGTCCGGACAGTGAGGCCTGGCGCAGTGATGATGAGACGCTGCACACCGTCACAGTCAGTGACTTCTATATGAGTGCCTTTGAAGTGACCCAGGCGGAATATCAGGCTGTGATAGGCTCCAATCCCAGCGCCTTTTCCGGCGATGATCTGCCGGTGGAGACCGTCTCCTGGCTGGACGCCATCGCATACTGCAACGCCCGCAGTGAGCTGGAGGGCCTGGATCCTGCCTACACCGTAGAGGGACAGACCGTGAACTGGAACCGCAGCGCCAACGGCTACCGCCTGCCCACCGAGGCGGAGTGGGAATATGCCTGCCGGGCCGGGACCGAGACGCCCTTCAACACGGAGACCTCCATCAGCGCGGAGGAGTCCAACTACTGGGGCCATTACCCCTACCTCATTGAGGACAACTACTTCAACCAGAGCAATCTGGAGACCCGGCCTGGCGTCTACCGGGAAACCACGGTGGCCGTAGGGAGTTTCCAGCCCAATGCCTGGGGCTTCTATGATATGCACGGTAATGTAGGCGAGTGGGTCTGGGATTATTACGGGGACTATCCTGCCGAGGCACAGACGGATCCCGCCGGCCCGGAAAGCGGCGTGCTGCGGGTAAACCGGGGCGGAGGCTGGAACGACTTCGCCAAAAATCTCCGCTCTGCCTATCGGGCCACGCTGCCTCAGGACAGCGCAGTCTTCAATGTGGGCTTCCGTCTGGTGCGCAACGCCGCAGCCGGCAGCGGCACGGTGACCGGCTCCAATCTGGAGAGTACGGGCACACAAGGTGGAACTATGCTGATCGCCTACTTCTCCTGGGGCGGCAATACCCGGGGGATCGCGGAGGAAATTCAGGCCCAGACCGGGGCAGATCTGTTTGAGATCCAGCTGGTGGAGCCCTATTCTACCGACTACAACACCGTTCTGGAACAGGCCCAGCAGGATCAAAACGCCCAGGCCCGGCCGGAACTGTCCACCCATGTGGAGGATATGGAGCAGTACGACACCATTTTACTGGGCTACCCCAACTGGTGGGCCTCCATCCCCATGCCGGTGGCCTCCTTCCTGGAGGAATACGACTTCACCGGCAAGACCATCGTTCCCTTCTGCAGCCATGGCGGTGGCCGGTTCGGCCAGAGCCTGACGGCCATCACCAAGCTGGTGCCGGAGGCAGTGCTGGGCGAAGGCCTGGCCATCTCCTATTCCGGCGGTTCCGGGATGCCGGATGATGTGGCGGCCTGGCTGGAAGAAAATCAGATTCCCACAATTTAAGGAGGAAATCAATTATGAAAAAGAATATCGGAAATGTTCTGGCTCTCTATCCCACTCCTCTTGTGGTGGTGGGCACCATGGTGGACGGCAAACCCAACTGGACCCTGGTGGGCCACCTGGGCATTATCGGCCACGATCTGGTCATGGTCAGCATGGCCTCTAACCATTACAGCAACACCGGCATCCGGAAGATGAACACCCTCTCTATCAACATTGTGGATGAGGCTCTGCTGCCCAAGGCGGATTATGTGGGCTGTGTCAGCGGCAGCAAGGTGGATAAAAGCGAGGTGTTCGACTACTCCATCGGTGAGGGCGGCGCGCCCATTCTCACAGACGCCCCTGTGTCTATGGCCTGTACCGTGGAGGATGTCTATGAGACCCGAGGCTTTGAGTCCTTCATCTGCAAAATTGCCGCCACCTACGCCGACGATTCGGCGCTGAATGAGGACGGCAAACTCAACTATCACGCCCTCAAGCCGGTGCTCTTTGAGATGCCCACCTATGAGTACCTCAAGACCGGCGAGGTGCTGGGCAAGTGCATGCACCTGAACAAACAGTGATTGGAAAGGAGAAACAAACAATGGAACACAATAAGCAGATGCCCGCTGTGGCTTTAGGTACCTGGTCTTGGGGAACCGGCGCTGTGGGAGGCGACCAGGTCTTTGGCAATCACCTCAGCGAGACGGATTTGAAACCCGTATTTGACGCTGCCATGGAGCAGGGCCTCAACCTGTGGGACACTGCCGTGGTGTACGGCATGGGTGCCTCTGAGGATATTCTGGGAGCCTTTGCTAAGACCAGTCCCCGGGAGCAGATCATTCTCTCCACCAAGTTTACCCCTCAAATCGCCGGCGAGAGCGACGATCCGGTGGATGAGATGTGCCGGAGCAGCCTGGAGCGGTTGGGCACGGACTACATCGACATCTACTGGATCCACAATCCCGCCGATGTGGAACGGTGGACGCCCTTCCTGGTTCCTCTGGTGAAGAGCGGGAAGGTCCGCCGGGTGGGGGTGTCCAACCACAATCTGGAGCAGATCAAGCGGGCACAGGAGATCCTGGCCCAGGGAGGCGTAAAGCTCTCCGCCGTGCAGAACCACTACAGCCTCCTGTACCGCTCCTCGGAACGGGCCGGGATTCTGGACTACTGCCGGGAGCAGGGCATGGACTTCTTTGCCTACATGGTGCTGGAACAGGGAGCCCTCTCCGGCAAGTATGACACCGCCCATCCTCTGCCTCAGGGCAGCCAGCGGGCGGAAACCTACAACTCTCTTCTGCCTCAGCTGGAGAAATTGACGGCGGCTATGGCACAGATGGGCGAGAAATACAGTGCCTCTGTCTCCCAGATCGCCATTGCCTGGGCCATCGCCAAGGGGGCCATTCCTCTGATCGGCGTGACCAAGCCCCGCCATGTGACCGAGGCCGCCGCTGCCGCCAGCATTACCCTGACCGTCGATGAGGTCGTCCAGCTGGAGCAGCTGGCCGCGGATGCGGGCGTTGACACCCGCGGCTCCTGGGAAGCCCCTATGGTATAAGCCTATGGGGAACAGGAACCTGATCCTGCGCATGATTGTGGATCTGCTGATGACGGTATGCCTGCTGGGGCTGATGTCCTTCATGCTTACCGGTCAGCAGTACCATGAGTGGATCGGCGCCGCCGCGCTGGTACTGTTCATCATCCACCACATCCTCAATCTCTCATGGATCCGTCAGTCGGGCCGGGGGCGCTATACGCCCTATCGGGTGCTGCAGTCTCTCCTGATCATACTGGTATTTCTGGCCATTCTGGGCTGCATGGTCAGCGGCATCGTCATGAGCCAGTATGTGTTTGCCTTCCTGCCCATCCAGGGCGGCATGTCCCTGGCAAGGCTTGCTCACATGGTCTGCGTCTACTGGAGTTTCATCCTGATGTCCCTCCACCTGGGACTGCACTGGAACATGATCCTGGGCGTGGTCAGAAAGGCGGCAGGGACGACCGCTCCATCCCATCTGCGCACCCTTATATTGCGGCTGATGGCTGCTGCTGTGGCAGCTTACGGCATCTATGCTTTTCTAAAACACCGATTGGTCGATTATCTCTTTCTTCGCACCATGTTCGTGTTCTTCGACTACGAGCAGCCGCCCCTTCAGTTCCTGGCGGAATACCTGGCCATGATGGGGTTGTGGATCTTCCTGGCCCACTATGGAAGCAGGCTGCTCAAAAGGAAACGGGCCGTAAGCAGAAGCCATATCAATCTACGAACACAGGAGGAGAGCTCATGAAACGCCTTGCGACATTTTTCCTGGCGGCAATACTTCTGCTGCTTTCCTCCTGTTCCACGGGGCCCGAGCGTTCTTCGGGCGGGGCTGCTCCATCCGTTTCTGTTTCCCAAGAAGCCGCTGGCTCCACAGAGTCCATGGAAAGGACTCCGCCATCTCAACAGGACACAGAGGAGAGAGAGGAACAACAGAATATGGATGGCAAACGAACCATCCGCATTGTGATGGACAGCGGCGAGATCCTGGTAGAGCTGGATGACCACCCAGGAGCTCAAGCCCTTTACGATCTGCTGCCGTTAGAACTCAGCTTTGAAGATTACAACAGCACAGAAAAGATCGCCTATCTGGATGATGAACTGGCCACAGATGGTTCCCCGGACAACTGCGATCCGGAGGTTGGCGATCTCTGCTACTACATTCCCTGGGGAAATCTATGCTTATTCTATCAGGATTTCCGACACTCCGAATCTCTCGTGCCACTTGGCACGGTCATTTCCGGAGCAGAAATGCTGGAGCAGTTGGATACTGAATCAACAGTCACAGTAGAGTCTGCTGACTGATTTTTGAAAGGAGATCTGACATGAGAAACCTGAAACGCTTCTGGACCTTGCTTCTGTCCCTGGCATTGGTGCTGAGCCTCTGTGCTCCGGCCTATGCGGCGGTTGAAGATACCGGCTTCTCCGATGTGGAGGCGGACGCCTGGTACGCCGAGTTTGTGGTTTACTGCCGGGACAATGGCCTGATGGCCGGAACCAGCGGAACTACTTTTTCTCCCGACACCCCCACCACTCGCGCCATGATGGCGACCATCCTGTACCGTCTGGCCGGCACCCCCGCTGTCTCCGGCACTGACAGCTACACCGACACCCAGCCCGGCGCCTGGTACTCTGACGCAGTCCTGTGGGCCAGTCAAAATGGGGTGGTCAGCGGGTACGGCAACGGCCTGTTCGGTACAGACGACCCCCTCACCCGGGAACAGATGGCCACCATGCTGTGGCGGTACTCCGGCAGTCCCTCCGCCAATGCCGGTTCGGATTTTGCCGATGAGAGCAGCATTGCCTCCTGGGCAGACACCGCGGTGGACTGGGCCAGAGAGAACGGCTATATGGGCGGTGTGGGTGCAAATCTCTTCCAGCCCCAGGGCCAGGCTACCCGCGCCCAGATGGCTACCATTCTGACTCGCTACCATCAGGACGCCGAAACTCCGGTAACTCCCGAACCCGAACCGGAGCCTGAACAGGAAGACGGCGAGACTCTGGTTGCCTATTTCTCCGCCACTGGTAACACAGAGGGCATTGCCCAGCACATCCAGACGATCCTGGACGCCGACCTCTATGAGATCGTCCCGGAAGACCCCTACACCAGCGAGGATCTGAACTACAGCAACAACGATTGCCGGGCCAATCAGGAACAAAACAATCCCAATGCCCGGCCCGCTATTTCCGGCAGCGTGGAAAATATGGAGGACTACGATGTGGTATTCCTGGGCTACCCCATCTGGTGGGGCCAGGCGCCCAAGATCATCTACACCTTCCTGGAGAGCTATGACCTTGACGGCGTGACCATCGTGCCCTTCTGCACCTCTGGTTCCAGCGGTATCGGCTCCAGCGCCACCAATCTTCAGTCCCTGGCGCCCAATGCCAACTGGCTGTCCGGCCAGCGCTTCAGCGGCAGCGCGTCCCAGGACACCGTAGCCTCCTGGGTAGAGGGACTGGATCTTCCCGAAGCCTCTGCAGACACCGAGGATACCCAGACCCAGCTCCGTCTGACCTTTGAGGGCGGCGAGGCGGTCGTTGTCCTGGAGGACAATGCCACCACCCGTGATTTTCTCACCATGCTGCCCACCACCCTCACCTTTGAGGATTATGCAGGCTCTGAGAAGATCAGTTACCTGACGCAGGACCTGTCTACAGCGGATGCTCCCGCAAATTATGATCCTCAGGTGGGTGATGTGACTTTGTACGAGCCCTGGGGCAATCTGGCCATTTTCTACGGAGACGCCGGCAGTTCCTCCGGTCTGGTACCCATGGGACATGTGGAATCCGGTCTGGAGCTTCTGTCCACCATGGACGGTGAGTTTGAGGTATCGGTTGCAGTCATGGAGTAATTGCCCAGAAACGCCGCGGTCGGAATATCCGGCCGCGGCGGATCATACAACCTTCTCTGATTTTTGAAGCAATCCCCATATCACTGTGTAAACACATCAAATGGAGATTGCTTCAAGAAGCAGAATACAGACGAACATTGATCGGGAGGTAAAGAATATGGATTTATCTGCTGCCGCAAAGCAATACTGTGAAACTCGGATGGGCGTTGTTCCTTTCGGACTGTCCCAAAGCGACCCGGAATTTTCTGCCTTGTTTGCCAACTTTGCCTTTGATGAGGTAATTCAGGAGAGCCGCTTGGATGACAAGACCCGTTTCCTGGCTATTTTGGCCACTCTGATGGGCTGTCAGGGGGTAGATGCCTTCTGCAACCTGGTACCCGCCGCTCTGAAAAGCGGGGTGACCGCGGTGGAACTAAAGGAGTTGGTCTATCAGGCAGCCGCCTATCTGGGCCTTGGACGGGTACTTCCCTTCCTGAACGGAGCCAACGCTGTGCTTGAAAAGCAAGGGGTATCCCTTCCGCTTCCGGCACAGGGGACCACCAAGCCTGACACCCGGATCGAGGCAGGCAACCAGGCGCAGGTGGATATTTTCGGGGAACAGATGCGGGGGTTCCAGAACAGCGGCCCGGAAGAGAGCCGGCATATCAATCGCTGGCTTGCGGGAAACTGCTTTGGCGATTACTACACCAGAGACGGCCTGGATTACCGGCAGCGGGAACTGATCACCTTCTGCTTTCTGGCTGCTCAGGGCGGTTGCGAACCTCAGCTCACCAGTCATGCCGCCGCTAATCTGCGCATTGGCAACGATAAAGCATTTCTCATTGATGTGGTGTCCCAGTGCCTGCCCTATATCGGCTATCCCCGCAGTCTGAACGCCATGCGCTGCATCAACGAAGCAGCAAAATAACAGAAATAGGAGCTGATTTTATGGTATATAAAGATTTTCAGGGCTTGAAGCTCTCTAACCTGGGTATGGGCTGCATGCGCCTTCCCGTTGTAGGTGGGAATGATGCCGTGGTGGATCAGGCCGCCGTGGAGGACATGGTGGCCCTGGCCATGGAGCGGGGCGTCAACTACTACGATACCGCCTGGGCCTACCACGCCGGAACATCGGAGCTGGCTATCGGCAAGGCTCTAGCCGCTTATCCCCGGGACAAATTCTACTTGGCCAACAAATTCCCCGGCTATGACCTGGGTAACATGGGCAAGGTGCGGGAAATCTTTGAAGAGCAGCTGAAGAAGTGCCGGGTGGACTACTTTGACTTCTATCTCTTCCACAATGTGTGCGAGATGAACATCGACGCCTACCTGGACCCCAAGTACGGCATTCTGGACTACCTGATGGAGCAGAAAAAGAACGGTCGGATCCGCCACCTGGGCTTCTCCTGTCACGGGGCGATGCCTGTCCTGAAGCGGTTCCTGGAGGCCTACGGGGAATACATGGAATTCTGCCAGCTGCAGCTCAACTACATCGACTGGACCTTCCAGGGCGGCAAAGAAAAGGTGGAGCTGCTGGAGCAGTACCACATCCCCGTATGGGTGATGGAGCCCCTCTGGGGCGGGCGGCTGGCCCGCCTGAGCGAACAGGAGTCCGCAGTGCTGCAGGCACTCAATCCCCAGCGCCCCATTCCCGCTTGGGCCTTCCGCTTTCTCCAGTGCATTCCCGGGGTGACGGTGATTCTCTCCGGTATGTCTGATCTGGCACAGATGAAGGAGAACCTGGACACCTTCGACACGGAAGATCCCCTGACAGAAAGGGAGTGGGATGGCCTGTTGGCCTTGAGCGGAGAGATGACCAACCCCAAAGCCTTGGCCTGCACCGCCTGCCGGTACTGCACCAGCCACTGCCCCCAGGGCCTGGACATTCCCCACCTGCTGGCACTCTATAACGAGCACCGGTTTACCGGCGGCGGTTTTATCGCACCCATGGCCCTCTCCGCCATCCCGGCAGACAAGCAGCCCAGCGCCTGCATTGGCTGCCGCAGCTGTGAGTCGGTGTGCCCTCAGCAGCTGAAGATCTCGGAGGCTATGGCGGATTTCAGCTCTATTTTGTAACTGGGCAGGTCCTATACGCTGCATTCAAACAAAAACTGCTTGAAACCATCCGTCCCAAAGGAGGATTTCAATGAAGAATCACGTGCGCATATTTGCATCTCTTTTGTCTCTGATATTGATATGCTGTGGATCTTTGGCTGTTATGGGCTTGGCTGAAGCCTCTGAAGAAGGTTCCTCTGCACAAATACCAGAACAGAGTACCCCCTCTGCATTTACGGACGTGCCGGCAGACGCATGGTATGCAGACGCGGTGGATTGGTGCCTGCAAAACGGCCTGATGAGCGGAACTTCATCTACAACATTCTCACCCGAAAGAGCTATGACGCGTTCCATGCTGGCTGCGGTTTTATATAGAGCCGCTGGCAGTCCCCCTGTGTCAGGTCGTGATCCCTTTTCTGATACAGTAGATGGAGCTTATTATCTCCCCGCAGTCCGGTGGGCCTCAACCAATCGGATCATCAGCGGATATGGAGATGGACGCTTTGGGGTAAATGATCTGGTTACTCGTCAGCAGTTTGCCGCAATTTTATGGCGCTATTCCGGCGCCCCTGTAGTTGAGGCCAGTTCTTATGATGATGAGCACCTTATCGCCTCATATGCTTTGGGGGCTTTCAAATGGGCAAGACATTGCGGCTACATGAACGGGATCAGTGAAAACACCTTTGGACCCAATGGCCATGCCACCAGAGCCCAGGCAGCGGTTATCCTCTATCGGTATTTGACTGATGAACCCTCAGAAAACAATACGGCAGGCGAGGATACGCTTTCTACCAACAGTGGGGAAGAAATCTCGCTGGGCAGCCTTGCTCACCGAACCACGGATGCTGACGCTCCCACAGTTTATTTTCTCTCTGATATTACCCCGGAGGCCTTGGTATCCGCATATGATGCGCTGGGGTGGACGCCCAGCGGCCAGGTTGCTGTGAAGCTCTCCACCGGCGAGCCCGGCAGCAATTATCTTCGCCCGGAGTTGATAGCCGATCTGGTCCATCTGGTAGACGGCACGATTGTAGAGTGCAACACAGCCTACGGCGGATCCCGTGCGTCTACGGCCATGCACTATCAGGTTGCGGAAGATCATGGTTTTACCGCCATTGCAGATGTACAGATCCAGGATGAAAACGGCTCCATGACATTGCCTGTGGAGGGCGGAACCGTTCTGACAGAAAACTATGTCGGGGCTGCCTTCGATGATTTTGATTCCTATCTGGTGCTCTCGCATTTCAAAGGGCATTCCATGGCAGGCTTTGGCGGCGCCATCAAGAACATCTCCATCGGCCTGGCCTCCAGCGACGGAAAAGCCCATATCCACAGCGGAGGTACCGGCGGCAGTATGTGGGGCGGAGAGCAGGACGCGTTTCTGGAGGCCATGGGCGATGCAGGCAAGTCGGTTTCCGACTATCTGGGTAGCGGTGAGCGTATCGTCTACATAAATGTTATGAACCGCTTGAGCGTCGACTGTGACTGTGATGGGAATCCGGCAGAGCCTGATATGCACGATATCGGCATTCTGGCCTCTGCGGACCCAGTCGCTCTGGACCAGGCATGCATTGATCTGGTATATGCGACCCGGGACGGAGCCTCCCTGATTCAGCGCATTGAGTCTCGCAACGGACTTCATACGTTGGAAAATGCCGAGGAAATCGGCCTGGGCAGTCGGGAGTACCGTCTCCAACTACTCCGGTAATTCACTTGATTCCAACATTCAGGCGAATCCATCAGAGAATACCAATCAGAAAGGAACTATCATGATGAAATGCATGAACAAAGAGGAGTTTGATCAGCAGAATGTGTTTGGCCTGGGCCAGGAAAACACCGCCTACGCAAAGTTCTTCGTGGGCAATTCCTATCTCAATCCCCTGACTGTACCCGGCCAGTGTCCGGTCTTTCTGGCCAATGTGACCTTCGAGCCTGGCTGCCGCAACAACTGGCATATCCACCACGCCAAGGAGGGGGGCGGCCAGCTGCTGATCTGCACTGCTGGCGAAGGCTGGTACCAGGAGGAAGGAAAAGCCGCCGTCAGTCTGACGCCTGGTATGGTCATCACCATTCCTGCCGAGGTCAAGCACTGGCACGGGGCCAAAAAGGATAGTTGGTTTTCCCATATCGCTGTGGAAGTCCCTGGCATGGAAACCTCCAATGAATGGCTGGAGCCTGTTTCGGACGAGGCCTACGCACAACTGGGTTAAGAAGCAGAACGGCGGGATCCGGTATCGGTCGGAGCCCGCCGTTCTATGTAACCAGGACAATTTGAAAGAGAGGTGCCTTCATGGTTGACATTCTGCAAAGAGAATGGATTTACCTCTGGTATTACTTTACTGTTCAGCTGGAACAGATATTGCCATATTGGATTTTGGGAATGGTGCTGGGTTCTGCCATCTCTGTCTTCGCAAAAGGGGCGATCCATGGTTTGATGGAAAAACTGCAGGGGCGGAAGGGAAGCCTCCTGACATTACTGCCGGCAAGCGCTCTGGGAATCGCTTCTCCTCTTTGCATGTATGGAACCATCCCCTTGGCGGCATCCTTTTCAAGACTGGGCATGCGGGATGATTTGCTGGCTGCTTTTATGATGAGCTCCATTCTACTCAATCCCCAGCTGATTATTTACAGTGCTGCTCTGGGGTGGCCGGCGCTGATCATACGTGTGATCTCCTGCTTTTTGTGCGGTGCAATAGCCGGACTGGCTATTCGGTTATTTTATCGGGACAAGCCATTTTTCCAATTCAACGGACTGAACGGCCCCTCCAATCGCGACACAGACCCAAATCCGTTTCTCAGGTTCCTGAAAAACTTGAGGAGAAATATACGGGCAACAGCGCCCTGGTTTTTTCTTGGTGTTATACTGTCGGCGCTCTTTCAGCGATATGTGCCTGCCCAGTCCTTTGCGGCGCTGTTCGGTGAGGAAAATGAGGGGTTTGGTGTGCTGATGGCAGCCACGATCGGCGTTCCACTCTACGCCTGCGGCGGAGGTACCATTCCCTTGCTCCAGCAATGGCTGTGGAGCGGCATGAGTCTTGGCAGTGCGGCAGCCTTTATGATTACAGGTCCCGCTACCAAGATTACAAATCTTGGGGCGCTGAAGATCGTTTTTGGCCCACAACGTTTTTTGCTCTACCTCGGATTCGTTATATTATTTTCTTTATTTACCGGATGGATAGTAAATATTTTTTATTTTTCCTAACAATTAGCTATGGTGCTGTTGATGTCCTACACGGCGACATCACCATCCTTTTATGAATAGCTGGGAAATGGATGCTTTTGCACGTTTTGTTCTCCACCATCTTCTAAATTTGGGTGAGCTTCGCGCCTTGAAAAAGACCAGATACTTTGCTGTCCGTACTCTTCACCCCTTGCCGTCCTGTGACGAGGAGCGTGGCAGTAATGCTGGCCTACACTTGGAACATTACGATACGGCGTTTTAGCCTGTTCCAACTGGTATTATGGCATGCCCAGGGTGCTACATTCCTGCAAAAAAATGATCTCTCTGGCAAGAAGGTCCACCTGTTCTGCTCTTATAGAACTGAGGCCTGGCTCGGAGCATACAGATTATTACGGAGGCGGCACCCGATGCGCTCGTATCGGATAATGTGTTTGACTGCTTTGAGGAAGACGCCCCTTTAGCCCAAAATGAGATTCAAAATTGGACCAGTGAAATAGGATATTAAAATATAGTAACACTGTTAGGATTGTCAAAGGATACTATAAATATTACATTGCGAAATTAGGGGATGGTCTATCAAAATAATTTGAAATCTGGAAACTAATCCAGGGAAATGTGGTGAACAATATGGAGGAAATTATTATCATCAGGACTATAGATCCAGATGGCAATGTTTTTCAAACAATCATTGATAGCCTGCAAGGGAAAACAGTAAAAGTCGTTGATATCAATACGCTCGCTCCCTCCGTGCTGCTCATTGGTAATATTGAAATACGTCCAGCTTACCGGAAAGTTCTTTTGTCTGGCAAAGAAGTCCTCCTCAATCATGGAGAGTATGCTATGCTCTATTGTATGGCAAAAGCTCCAGGCCGGGTCTTTACCAGGGAACAACTTTACGCGGCTGCCTGGAATGAAGCCTATCCTTACGGTTCTAATACGGTGGATAACACGATCTTTCGATTGCGGCAGAAGTTAGAAATCAATCCTAAGCACCCTACTTACATCAAAACAGTTTTTCGGGTGGGATATAAAATCGAGGGATGCCCCAATTTCCTTTAGTAATAAAAAATGCCGAACACAAATTTGAAATTCTATGTTCGGCATTTTCTATTTTTACATTATAACAATAATTAAAAAGGTGTCGCAGAACCATTCATTAGAGATGGTCTGCGGCACTCTTTTATTAACTGTTTTGCGCCTTGTAATTTTCGCCCCAATTCCACATGGCGTCCAGAATCGGCTTCAAACTATACCCTAAATCTGTCAGTGTATATTCCACCCTGGGAGGAACTTCCGCATAGACGGTTCGGGTAAGAAGTCCGCTGCTCTCCATCTCGCGCAACTGAGCGGTTAAGACTTTTTGAGATACATGGCCGATGGATTTTTTTAATTCACCGAAGCGTTTCGTGCCAGGAAGTAAATCCCGCAAGATTAACACTTTCCATTTGTCACTAATCAATGTCAGCGTGGTTTCCACCGGACACGCTGGCAATTCTTTTGTGGCAGTTCCCATACTGATGCCTCCTGTTCTATTAGTTTCAATTTTGCTTGTATATCTATATATTACGCTTGGTTTCCAAATTGCGTCAAGAATTTTTTATAAAAATTTTTGTGAATTGGAAAGGCCAAGAAGCCTTGAATTTATCAAAAAGTCACCTTTTGGTAACCGCCTAATTGTAACCGCAAGGTGACCATAGCACAATATTGTGCGTACTTTTCAACCTGCTTCTCCTGCGCTATGATGAATTTGCAAGGACGGGGAACACCCCGATCCCACCAAGAATCAGAAGGTATTCCCCATGAGCATCTTTGAAAAGCTGTTCCACACGAACAAGGAAAACACGAGCGATAAGGAGGACAAGAACATGAAAATCGCTGTTATCTGTGCCAATGGCAAAGCCGGTAAACTGATCGTGAAGGAGGCCCTGGACCGCAAGCTGGATGTGACTGCTGTGGTTCGCGGCGAGAACAAGACGGAGGCCAGCCAGGTCATCACCAAAGACCTGTTTGATCTGACCGCCGCTGACCTGAAGGGCTTTGATGTGGTCATCGACGCCTTCGGTGCCTGGACCGAGGACACGCTGCCCTTGCACAGCACTTCCCTCAAGCACCTGTGTGACATCCTCAGCGGTACGGACACCCGCCTGCTGGTGGTGGGCGGTGCCGGAAGCCTGTATGTCAATGCCGAGCATACCGCTCAGGTCATGGATGGCCCGGATTTCCCGGATGTGTTCAAGCCCCTGGCTTCCAACATGGGCAAGGCGCTGGCCGAACTGCGGCAGCGCAAGGATGTCCGGTGGACCTACATCAGCCCTGCCGGGGATTTCCAGGCAGAGGGTGAGCGGACCGGAAACTACTTGCTGGGCGGTGAGGAACTCACCTTGAACAGCCGTGGCGAAAGCATCATCAGCTACGCCGACTACGCCATCGCTATGGTGGACGAGGCTGTGAAGGGCCACCACGATCAGCAGCGCATCTCCGTGGTTCGGGCCTGAACCGCGGCACATCGCAAAACACAATCTATACCCCAAAGGAGATTATCGAAATGAAAAAGTTTATTTCCAGCGCCCTTGCGCTGACCCTGATCGCTTCCGCCCTGGCCGGATGCTCCAGCAACACCGCTTCCACCTCTGATCCCGGATCTGCTCCCGAAAGCAGCACGCCCAGCAGCCAGATGGAAAGCAACACCCAGGCGGAACAGCCCAACACCGAAAAGGCTCTGGCCCTGATCGGCACCTTCGCTTCCGGCGATACGGATACTGCCCGTGAGCTGCTGGACGAGAACTACATCCAGCACAATCTGGCCTATGGCACGGGGGAGGATGCCTTTATCAGCTCCGTGGAATACCTGGCGTCTGCCGATGTAAAGACCACCGTGGAAAACATCCGTTCCTTTGAGGACGGGGACTATGTGTTCCTCCAGACCGTCTATAACTTCGCCGGTGCTGGCGAGCAGGTGGCCTTTGACATCTTCCGCTTTGATGAAGATGGCGAGATTGCCGAGCATTGGGACAACCTGGCCGCCCTTGCTGCGGAGCCGAACCCCTCCGGCCACACCCAGATTGACGGCACGATGGAAGTGACCGATCTGGACAAGACCGAAGAAAACCGGGAACTGGTGAAGAACTTCCTCTACGATGTGATGCAGGGCAACAATCCCGACAAGACCACTGATTACTTTGACGGTGACACCTACATCCAGCACAACACCGCGATTGCCGATGGCGTTTCCGGCCTGAATGCCGCACTGACTGCTCTGGCCGAGCAGGGCATCCAGATGATCTATGATGAAACCCATCTGATTCTGGCGCAGGGCAACTTTGTCCTGGCGGTCAGCGAGGGAACCTACGGCGGCGCTCCCACCAGCTACTACGACCTGTGGCGTGTGGAGAACGGCAAGATTGCCGAGCACTGGGATGTGATGGAGACCATCGCCGATGAGGCTACCTGGCAGAACGACAACGGCAAGTTCTGATCGAGCATTGTTACTAGCAGGTAACTATACCACAATATTGTGCGTACTTTACGCAGCTAAAGAACGCTGTTACAATCAAATCAGAAACAGAAAGCAAACCCTTTCTCAATAACAACAGCAACAGTTTGGAGGTTATCTATTATGAACGAAGTCGTGAAATTCCTGAACGAAAACCCTGTGCAGTACCTCGCCACCGTGGGCCGGGACGGGAAGGCCAAGTGCCGCCCCTTCATGTTCGCCGGTGAAAAAGACGGCAAACTGTGGTTCTGCACCAACAACCAGAAGGATGTCTACAAGGATATGCAGGCCAACCCCAATATCGAGGTTTCTGTTTCCAGTCCGGCTTATGCCTGGATTCGTCTGAACGGCAAGGCGGTTTTTGAGAACAATATGCCGGTCAAGGAAATGTGCATCCAGAACCCCATCGTCAAGGGCCAGTACCAGACCGCCGACAACCCGATCTTTGAGGTGTTCTACCTGGCCGACGCCCACGCCGTGATTGCCGACTTCTCCGGCAATCCTCCCCAGGAGTACGACCTGTAATTCTAAAAAATCCAAACCGATCTTCGGGGCGGGGTGAAAGTCCCCACCGGCGGCAGAGCAGCCCTGCGAAAGCGCAGGGCTGCTCCACGTTCCATCTCATAGGAGGCAATCCCATGACAACGCAAGAGATTTTGAACATTCTCCAGTCAGACATCCATTCCGTGGTGTTTGCCACTTTGGATGAACACGGCCTGCCCCAGACCTGCGTGATCGACCTGATGCTGGCGGATGACGACGGCCTTTATTTCCTGACCGCAAAGGGCAAAGCATTTTACCGCCGTTTGATGGCAAAGCCCTTTGTCTCTATTTCGGGGATGAAGGGCGGAGATACCCTGTCAACCACGGCAATCTCGGTGAGAGGGGCAGTACGCAGCATCGGGAAAAAACGGTTAGCTGAAATCTTTGAAAAGAACCCCTATATGGCAAAAATCTATCCCACCGAAAAAAGCCGGGAGGCTCTGGAAGTGTTTCAGCTCTACAAAGGTCAGGGTGAATATTTCGACCTTGCCCAGCTTCCGCCCTATCGCCAGAGCTTTTCCTTCGGCGGTGAGCGTGTTCAGGAAAACGGCTATCGCATTATTCCTGAGAAATGTATCGGCTGCCAGGGCTGCCGGAGCGTTTGCCCGGTGAATTGTATCAGCAATACGATCCCACGAAGCATTGACACCGCCCACTGCCTGCATTGCGGAAACTGCCTTTCCATCTGCCCGGTAGGCGCTGTGGAACGGATCGGGGCAGCAAGCCAAGCCACAAAATAACAGCATTTCTGAGGGAGGACCCTTTATGAACCGTACCCAACAAATTCAATATTTAATCCATGTGCTTCTCAATGAGATGCCCGCCTACCAGGAGCAGGCAAGGGCCTTCCCCCAGGATGAACTGTCCCAGCGGAGATTGCTCCGCAGTCTGATGAATGTGCGCCCGCCTATGCCTCTGGACCCGTCGTTTCTCGCGGTGCAGGACGATTTGCTCTCGGCGGAACGAGAGGAAAAGGGCGTGGTGGATGCCGACACGCTCCCGGAGCGTCCCGGTCATCCCGGTATCGCCGTTTGGCAAGGGGACATCACCAGGCTGAAAGCCGACGCCATCGTGGATGCAGACAATGACCGGCTGCTGGGCTGTTTCGTCCCCTGCCACGGCTGCATCGACAACGCCATCCACTCGGCGGCAGGGCTTCAGCTCCGGGACGAGTGCAGCCGTCTCATGGAGCAGCAGGGCCGCCCGGAACCCACCGGGCAGGCGAAGCTGACCGGCGGCTATAATCTGCCCGCCCGATATGTGCTGCACACAGTAGGACCCATCATCCACGGGCGCGTTACCCCGAAGGACCGGAAGCTGCTGGCCTCCTGCTACCGCTCATGCTTGAAACTTGCATCGGAGCATGAGCTGCAAAGCGTGGCGTTTTGCTGTATCTCTACCGGAGAGTTTCACTTCCCCAATCAAGAAGCTGCCCAGATCGCCGTTCAGACGGTTAAAGAGTTTCTGCAAACACCGACGACGGTGAGAAAGGTGATTTTCAATGTTTTCAAGGATATTGACGCAAAAATCTATTGTGACCTACTCTGAGCAGATCGAGCAGGTAAGGCGGGCGCTGCACGAGGCGGATGCCGTTGTGATCGGGGCAGGTGCCGGTTTATCGACCTCTGCGGGACTGACTTATTCCGGTCCCCGGTTTCAGGAACACTTCGGAGACTTCATTCAGAAATATAAAATCCAGGATATGTACTCCGGGGGATTTTATCCTTTTGAAACTCTGGAAGAACACTGGGCATGGTGGAGCCGCCAGATCATGATAAACCGATACGAGAAAGCCCCCAAGCCCGTTTATGAGGAACTGCTGAAACTGGTTTGTGATAAGGATTACTTTGTCCTGACCACCAATGTGGATCATCAATTTCAATTGGCAGGCTTTGATAAAAAACGGCTGTTCTATACCCAGGGAGATTACGGCCTGTGGCAATGTTCGGAGCCATGCTGTCAAAAGACCTGGGGCAACGAGGAAACTGTCCGGCGCATGGTGGCAGAGCAGCGGGATATGCGTGTTCCCACAGAACTTGTCCCTCATTGCCCGGTCTGCGGCAAGCCCATGACCATGAACCTGCGGTGTGACAACACCTTCGTCCAGGACGAGGGGTGGTATGCCGCTTGTTCCCGCTACGAGGATTTCCTTCGGCGGCATGAGGGCGCAAAGGTGGTTTATATGGAATTGGGTGTGGGCGGCAATACGCCGGTCATCATCAAGTATCCGTTCTGGAAGATGACCTACCAGAACGGCAACGCACGTTATATCTGCATCAATCTGTCTGAAGCCTACTGCCCAAAAGAAATTCAGACGAGAGCTGTCTGCATAAACGGGGATGTTGGCAGCGCATTGCAAGAACTGTGCCTGCAAATGTAAAAGTGCCAATCCGGCCCACATAGCGGAGCCGTTAGAATCTTTTTCCAAAAATAAAAATTGAAAGCAACATTTCCCTCGTGTGTAAGAAGTGAAGGGGAATTTGTAAAAGAATAATGCGACCAGGGAATCCAACCCCAACTGTGTTATTCGTCTTTCTGGAAGGCTTTTGCCTGTTTGCGGAGCATAAATTCTTTGGGGGCTTGTTGTCTTGTCGGGAGGTGAGTAGCATGGAAGAAGTTATAATTATCCGCACTTTTGACCCGGACGGAAGCACCTTTCGTTCCATCCTGGGAGTCTTGCAGGGAAAACATGTTCAGATTTTCCATGTTGCTGACCTTGAGCCTTCTATACTGACTCTGGGCGATATAGAGATCTTTCCAGAGCAGCGGCGGGTCACGAAGGCCGGGGTGGAGATCCACCTGAACTACGGAGAGTTCTCCATCCTTTACTGCATGGCCCGCTGCCCTGGGCGTGTATTTAGCCGAGAACAGTTATATAATGCTGCCTGGGGCGAGGACTATGAATTAGGCACCAATACCGTGGACAATATCATCTGGCGTCTGCGGAACAAGCTGGAGCCTGACCCCAAGCACCCTACCTACATTAAGACTGTTTTTCGGGTGGGTTATAAAATTGAGGGATAGCACAGCAAAGCGCCGGGCGCAGAGGCTATATGCCTCTGCGTCCGGCGTATTTTTTATATCCTTATCACATGGACTTCTTTGCCCAGTGTATGAGCATATCTCATCGTAAAAAGCGTTCCTCCGCGCACTCGCCCATCATACACCGCAATTACTCGCTGGGACTCACCGGCCATGTAACGGTTTCGCTGCATGAAGCACGAGGGGGTATATTCCTTACACACTACCTTGACTCCGCTGCAAGCACGCAATAGTTCATGGAATTGTTGGTTTTCAGTTTTTGTTCGCCCTTTATAAGGAATGGCCGCCTCTAAAAACAATTCTGGGTGATGCTTCATTTGTTCAGCAACGATTGCAGCAAACATGAGATCAGCCCCATCCGCAAAGCCTGAAATAAACCGGGTGTATCCCTCATCAATCGCCGCCAGCACTTCCCGCTGGAGTTCCTGAATTACATAGGATTTCCGACCCTCTGGAATATCCCGATGTCCAGTGACACAACATGTTTTTTCGTTCATAATAGCAACTCCTTATTGATATGAGTACTTCCGGCCTCCTACAAGAATACAAAGTCAATGTGCATCTTTTCCCTAACAACATAAAAATGCTTCAATGGGCCAATAACCCACAATAATTTTCAAGAATATAAACTATATAAATTTTACATTTATGTAGTTTATTATATCCCTTACAAAGGTAAATTACAATAGGGAAGGATTGATGATAGGCTACCATACTGTGAGGGCATGATAGATGGAATTAGATTATAAAGCGATTGGCAAGCGTGTAAAAATAGCACGGATACGAGCCGATTTGACACAGGAGCAGTTGTCGGAAAAGGCAGGTTTGTCCACAACACATATGAGCAATATTGAAACAGGAAACTCAAAATTAAGCCTGCCGATGGCCGTTGCGCTGGCCAACGCACTGTCGGTTTCCGTAGATGCCTTGCTTTGTGACAATGTCATCCACTCGAAAGAGATTTTCTCCCAGGAGATTCAAATACTCGTAGAAGATTGTGATGACTATGAGATCCGTATGCTTGCAGATCTTCTGAAGGCAGCAAAAGATACCATCCGCAGAGATACACTGCTGAAGCAGCAAGGTTGATAAAAGTAACTTAGGAGTCCTTTGGGTACTCTTTCATTCTGACGTCATAAAGAAGAACACCGGACACAGAAACCATCTGGTCACTGTGTCCGGTGTTTTGTTTTTCATGAAATGCTACACATTCTTGACAGTGGACTTACCACAGGCTCATTTGCGTTTCCGTAGATTGGCACATCAACTCCGGCGGCCGCATCGAGAGCATGGATAGTGCTGCTGTGCCATCTATCAGCCAGTCCTGTATTTTTCCCCGAGGTATCACCAACGGCATCCGATCATGGACAGGCAGCATAGATGCGTTGGGAGCCGTGGTCAAAATACAGTAACAGTCCTCTCCGTCACGCCGATCATACAGACCTGCCATATAGAGGATTGGTTCCCCTGGGAGAGTAAACAGGTATTTCCGCTTGTTTCTGTCCCATTCGTAAAAACCAGTTGACGGAATCAGGCAACGCCGAGCCCCAATGCTCTCTCGAAACAAGGGCTTTCCAGCTGCTGTTTCCGCCCTTGCATTGATGACCAACGAATTTGGCAGTTGGTAGCCCCACTTCATCAACTGCGGTGCTGAAGAATCAGATGCGGCCACAAGAACAGGGGCATGGTTGGTTGGGCGGATTTCTCCCGGTGTCCAACTATCCTTCCCATACTTACGCTGAATTGCTTCGGCGATCTGACGAATTTCCTCACACTGCTCTGCCGTAAACTGATACCGTCCGCACATTCTTTTGGGCCCTCCGCATATCAAATTAGATAAACCAGTACAAAATATAGTATAACACAGTTTGGAGCAGCAAAAAGCATTTCCTTCTATTTCCATAAATCTCCTATTGCCAAAAACGAACAAATGTTCTAATATGAAGGTTGGGAGGTGAGGTACTATGGCACGCCATATTTTGCACTGCGATATGAACTGCTTTTACGCTGCAGTAGAGATGCAGCGGCATCCAGAACTGCGTGACAAGCCGCTGGCTGTGTGCGGCAGCCAGGAGGAACGGCATGGCATAGTCCTTACCGCCAATTATATTGCCAAGCCTTATGGGGTCAAAACAGGCATGGCCATCTGGCAGGCCAGGCAAAAATGCCCAGCTCTTGTTGTTATTCCTCCGGATATGGACGAGTATATCCGCTTCAGCCGTATGGCCCATGAGATCTATGAGGATTACACAGACCAAATCGAGCCTTTTGGTTTGGATGAAAACTGGCTGGATGTGACTGGCAGTGTAGGCCTTTTTGGTGATCCAATGCACATCGCAAAAGAGATCAGTGAGCGGATCAAGTTTGAACTGGGCATCACGGCAAGTATTGGGGTATCTGACAACAAGATTACGGCCAAACTGGGAAGCGACTATAAGAAGCCGGATGCCATTACCTATATTGGTCAAGACAACTATAAAGAGGTTGTCTACCCCCTCCCAGTGGAAGATCTGCTTTATGTGGGGCCGGCTACCTCCAAAAAGCTTCGTGCTATCGGTATCAGCACGATTGGCCGCCTGGCAGAGTGTCCGGTTGATGTGCTGGTGCGGCGTCTGGGAAAGATGGGTGTTGTTCTGCACACCTTTGCTAATGGCCGGGATATTTCGCCGGTCCAGCGCACTGACCATATCCCAAATATCAAGAGTATTGGCAACAGTGCCACTACGCCCAGGGATTTGGAAAATGAGGCGGATGTCAAGCTGATGCTCTATCTTTTGGCTGAAAGCGTGTGTGCCAGAATGCGAGAATTGGCCTCGCGCTGCTTAACAGTAGAGATTTCTATTCGAGATACCCAGCTGTACTCGATTACCCGTCAAAGGAAATTAAAGGCTCCCTCTTGTTCCAGTCAAGAATTGACTGAGGTGGGAATGGAGTTGTTGCGTAGTAGTTACCGCTGGGAACGACCCATTCGCAGTATTGGCCTGCGGGGTATCGGCCTGGTGGAAGCGCAGGGATCAGTACAACTGTCTCTGTATGATGATGATAAAAGGCGGGATAAGTGGGAACGAATTGATGCCGCTGTGGACTGTTTGCGGCAGCGTTACGGATATATGTCGATACGCCGGGCTCTGCTGGACACTGACCCGCTTTTAGGGCGTATCAATGTAAAAGACGGCCATACGGTCCATCCAGTCGGATTCTTTGGAGGATAAGTCATGGAGCAGCGAAAAAAACGATTTGTACCTGTTGTAGTGCGATTTGATACAGAAGGGAAACTGCGTCCGCTGGTTATTGAGTTTGATGAAGAACACAAATACCCAGTTGACCGGATTCTTGATGTGCGACGCGCAGCTTGCCAGCGGGTGGGCGGAGTTGGGGACCGCTATACCTGTCTCATACAGGGCAAAGAAACATATCTCTGGCTGGAGAAGGGCGTGTGGTTTGTTGAGTCAAAGATATAATAAAGAAACTGCTCATACCTGAGCCCGCAAGAAAAATTATTCTGCTGCAAAATCCAGTATGGCAGCAAGCACAATAGGGGCAGTCAAACATACTTTGGCTGCCCCTATTTCAATTCAACCAGATGAAAGACGGTTACATGTAGAGTTTATTTGACGGACTCTCGTACGACCACATTATACCAAGAGGCGGGAAAATATTTTTTACACAATTTTTACTTATTTCGTGCCTTTTCCACTCCATTTCATTTGCTTTCCGACACTCTTTGAACATGCTGTCCCCATATACTCCACACCGCTCTGTGGCTGAAAATGTGGTCAAAACGCTCCCCGCTCCAGTCGGAAACTGTTTCCTGGCTGGAACGGGGAGCGTTTTGCGTATCTCTGGTTGTCTGCATTGTAATTCTGGGAGAAGAATCAAGGCTGTCGTACTCACCGGTCTCACCCCGGCGGAGAAAGTCCGGCTGACCCAAGTGCCCGTGCCAGAGGTGCGGCCCGGCTGGGTGCTGGTAAAGGTCAAAGCCTTCGGCCTGAACCACTCCGAACAAATTTTGCGGCTGGGTGAGATCCGGGCGGACTACATCCAGAAGCCCATCATCCCTGGCATCGAGTGTGTGGGGGAGGTGGCGGACCCGTCAGACAGCCCTCTGGCGGTTGGGCAAAAGGTCGCCGCCCTCATGGGCGGCATGGGCCGGAGCTTTCACGGCAGCTATGCGGAGTACGCCCTGCTCCCCGCCCACCATATGTTCCCCGTCTCCTCGGATCTGCCGTGGCGGGAGCTGGCCGCCGTGCCGGAGACCTGGTTCACCGCCTGGGGCTCTCTCTTTGAATGCCTGTGCCTGGAGCCCAGGGATACCCTGCTGATCCGGGGCGGCACCTGTGCCCTGGGCTATGCGGCCATCCAGATTGCCAAGGCGCTGGGCTGCCGCGTCATTGCCACCACCCACCGTGAGGGCAAGCTCCCCCTGCTGGCGGAGGCGGATGAGGCCCTGCTGGACACGGGGACGATGGCGGGCCGGGTGTCCGGGGTGACCAAGGCCCTGGAGCTGGTGGGGCCCAGAACTCTCCGGGACACCCTGGGCTGTATGGAAAAGGGCGGCGTAGTGTGCAGCACCGGGATCTTGGGAGGGGTGTCCGTTCTGGACGGGTTTGACCCCATCAAGGACATTCCCAACGGGGTGTATCTCACCGGCTTTTTCAGCAACTATCCCAC
>OOAG01000189.1_pt1 | contig 62404 bp, 47 predicted proteins | sample 1671461 | NCBI WGS metagenome assembly OOAG01 (sample SAMN06348159, study PRJEB24527) | human gut metagenome | biome: human gut; feature: ankylosing spondylitis patient; material: feces | host: Homo sapiens | place: China | collected 2015-10 | reverse complement strand
TTTTGGCAGCCCTGTATTTATTGGAAACAGGCCCATTAAAACAGGCTATGCACATTTTTGATTTGGCCAGCAGTGAATCTTTATGCAACAAATCTGTGAATTTTTATGTCTGATTGATATTAGTCAAGACGAAAGTTTGGGGGGGGGTAGCATCGGGGCAAGTGAAAACCACGTTTATGGAGATATAAATGCATTTAACAAAAACTATTTTAGCTAGCTCGATTTTGATGGCTATTTCAGCTTCTTCATTAGCAATTGAAATTCCAGCCTGGGCTCCCGAAGGAGAAGGAACAACAGTTGGAGCCCCCGCTCAACTTACACAGTTTGATGAGGATTCCTATTATGTGAAGACCAACTCTAGTAGTACAAGTGAAGGTTTTAACTCGGGAAGTGCAACTTTTGATAAGAAGTTGTGGATTGAACAAGTTAATTCTGATCATCGTGCTTATGGTCTGTTAGCTGGAAATGGTCAAACTGCAACAAATGCACAAACTGGACTCATCTATGTAAAGGGTACGACAGATGGCTTTTGGAAAGTAAAAGCTATGATGGCCCAAAATGGTGGAAAGATTGTCAATGAAGGGACCATTGTTGCCGATAATGCCTATGGCATGATGATTACGAATACGGATGGTAATACTCTAGAAAACCATGGCACCATTGTCGTCCTAAATAATGGTGTAGCAATGGACTTTGCCGGCAGTAGTACTTCCAACGTCAAGTCAGGTTCTGTACTTAATACAGGGGATTTGATTGTTCAAGGCGATGGTGATTTAAAGGCAATTCGTATTGCAGAGGGTGCAACAGGGGTTAGCTTTACTAACGAAGGCTTGATTTCTGCGACAGGAGAACAAGCAAAGGCTATTTCAGTTGAAAATAATGACGTAACAGTTACCTTGCAAAAAGGTTCCCAGGTTAACGGTTTGGTGGATCTTGAGCAGGATACGGTTCTTAATGTGAAAGATCTGGAGTCTGCACAAACAATTTCTTTGAATGACTTTGCAGGAGCAGTAACAGTTACTAATAGCCAAGTGACGTTCGAACAAGGTAGTGACAACGTATTGGAAATTGCATCTGTCAAGACTGACAACGGATCTCAAGCAAACTTCAAATTAAACGCAGCAGGAAATGAAACTGCCCCTGTTTTAACTATTGGAAGTGTAGAAGAGGGTTCTAACCTTAGTTACGGATACGCTGCTTCTGTTTCAGATGATTTACAAGCTGGAAATGTAGTTGCTTCTGATTTATTGAATGGGATTCAAATTAACGGAGAAAGTGCTAAGTTAGCTTCAGTAGATCAAGGTTTGATGGGTGATGCCGGTTACGTTGATGAAACAGGTTTCCATGCAACCCGTACTAATGATCTTCTTCGTTCAGCTCAAGACTTGGCTATCACCAACGCCTTAATGTGGCGCTCTCAATTGACGAACTTGACTGATCGTATGGGTACGTTACGCACGACGCCTAACGCCGCCGGTGTTTGGGCTCGTTATAACAATGGTCGTTTGGATGGCCAAGATATCCAACACGATTACAACACGGTTGAATTGGGTGTTGATAAGCGCATAGCTGATAACGTCACGATTGGTTTTAGTTTCGATTACACGAAGGGTGATACGGATTTGAGCGCTGGTAGTTCTGACAACAACACCTACACGGTTGGTTTCTACGGAAGCTACTTCAATGAATCTGGTTGCTTCTTGGATACGATGTTAAAGATCGGTCGCATTGACGCTGACTATGATCTTCGTACGAGTGCCGGCAAAGAAAGCGCTGATTACATGTTGACCGGCGCTATTTTCGGTATTGAAACGGGTCATCGTTGGAACATCCAAAACTACTTTATTGAACCGCAAGTTCAATTGACTTACAGCCATTTGCGTGCTGAAAATTACACGAGTTCCATCGGCCGTGATGTCAAGTTTGACGATATGAGCAGCTTGATTGGTCGCGTGGGCGTCATGGCCGGTATGCAATTTGCCGAAAACCGTGGCTCTGCCTATGTCAAGGCTTCTTATAACCATGACTTCTTGGGCGATGTTGAAGGTAATTATGAATACAACGGCTCTGTTCGTACGTTCGATGACGAATTGGATGACAACTGGGGTGAAGTGTCTCTTGGTGCTTCGTACCAAGTCACGGACTCTGTCAACACATTTGTTGATGTTGGCACCGGCTTCGGTGGCGATATTGATCAAAAATGGCGTGTGAACCTAGGTGCCCGTTACGTCTTCTAATTGACTTAATCACATAACTTCTGGGCTCGGTTCCTTAGCGGGAATCGGGCCTTTTTCTTAGTGTTTTCCATCAAAAATCGGTGATTTTTTAATCTACTTGATATTCGTCAAGACGAAAGTCTGGGGGGGGGCAAAATCAACGCATCTAGATCGCTATTTATTTGATGAGGAAGATATGAGAAAGTCTTTATTGGTTCTCGCTATAGGCATGGCATTAACTGGTAGCGCTTTTGGGTTGACCGTTGATGATTCAAATTCTCCATACGAAACGGATATTTCTGCAGGTTCAGGAGGCCTCACAGTTACGGATGCGGGTAAGGTTATTAATAATTCAATTTATATTGGAGACCCAAGTACCTCTCTTAATGAAACATTTAAAAATGACGGTCAGATTACCACAGGGGTTTTAGATATTTTTGCAACGCAAACTCCCAAATTTAACGGTTCAATCATTGCAACGGAGAAGTTTATTTATAAAGGTACAGGAGACAATTCGTACGATGTTGCGTTGAATTCAATTGTAGAGACACCACTGTTAGTTATCAGGGATGAGAAGATAAAACAAACAGGATTAAAAGTTTCAACGCAAGAAACCATTAATGGTATTCAGGCAATAGAAGTGGTATCCCAAGGAGGCAAAACCGGTTTGATTGTTAATGGGCAAGACCTTAAATTGCCAGAGAATATTTGGTTACGTCACCTTGGAACTGACAATGATGCTCGTGTTGAGTTATATGCAGGATCAAGTGCTTACTTGACAAACCTTTATGCGGAAGGTGAATCAACAAAAATTCAGCTGAACGGATCCTCCAGCGCTGTTGTTGAAAACATCTATGTGGCAAAAGGCGAGGGTTCGCACTTAAATATCCAATCTGAGCTTGGTGGTGATTTGGATGCTGTAAATCAAATTACTTTGCACAACATAACTGTTGGTGAAGGTGCTTCAATTCGTGCTTCAGTATATACCGATGCCAATAATTACAAAAAAGACAGGCCGGATTTACTTATTAAGGGCGACCATCTGAATATTACTTTGGAAAAAGATGCAAAAGCGGATTTTGGTGGTTACAAAGAAGATGGGGATCATACTTGGCGACCCGAAGACATTATCTTTTCCGCAGATTCTTTAACTGTCAATATTGCAGATTCAAGAAGTGATAACAAAATCTATTTTTCGGGGGTAGAGGGGAACCTAAAAACGGAATTAACAAATATCACTTTAATTGCCGATGCATCAAACAACACTGGAAACGTAACAGATGATTTAAATCAGTTGGCAAACATCGCTTACACGAATACTAAGGAAGATCTTGACGGTGATGGTTTAAAGGATAATAACTTGCAATGTTTAGGTGGTATCAACATTGTTCAAGAAGCCTCTGATATCTACGATGGTGCAACGGCGACAGTTGCCAATGGTTGTCCCAATTGCACGATCACTAACGTGCGGATACAAGACAATCCCAATGTTCACGGCATTGCCGAAATGGCAGCTTTGGGCTTACATATTTGGCGTAATGAAATTGATGATATGCACCGTCGTGTCGGTGAGTTAAGAGATAGTTCAGCGCAATCCAACGGTCTTTGGACACGTGTCTATCACGGTAAAGCGGAATACGGTGACCAAAACGTAACCAACCGCTATACCGCTTTCCAATTCGGTTACGACCGTCAAGTTCGTGATGGCTTCTGGTTGGGTGGCGCATTCTCGTACACCGATGGTGATAATAGCTTTGACTATGGTGACGGAGACAGTGATCTTTATACGTTCAGCGGTTACGGCTCTTGGCTTTTCAAAAATGGCGTGTACCTTGACTTAGTCGGAAAAGTCGGACGGATGAAGAATGCCTTTGATATTCGTTTCAATGACATCAAATCCACAGGTGACTACCATACCAACGCCGCTTCGCTTTCGGCTGAAATGGGCTGGCGTTATTTCGCCACCGAGGAACTTTATTTAGAGCCTCAAGTTCAAATGTGGTACGGCTATGTGTTTGACGCTGATTATCATACGTCAACCGGTATTAAGGTTGAAAATGACTCCGTTGACTCATTGGTCGGTCGGGTCGGCGTGAAGATGGGCTACAAAGATAGCCAAGGCCGAGGCGGTGTATTCTTAAAAGCCTCTGTTCTGCATGACTGGGAAGGGGATGCCAAGTTCCGTTACAGCAAGGGCGCCAATGTTTCCAGAACGCTTACGGAATCGCTTGGCGGTACATGGTATGAATATGGTTTAGGCGCCGATTACAACGCCACCGATCAAGTTCATCTGTATGCTGATTTAGAGGCTGGAAACGGCGGCGAAGTGGATACGGACTATCGCTTCAATGTCGGCGTCCGATACGCTTGGTAATTAATAATATTTATTAAAAACAACAAGATATTCCCGGTGGCGAGCATTTGCCATCGGGAATTTATTTCTCAAAAATAATTCGTTTGCAGAAACATTTTCTTTCAAGAGCGGACAAGGTCGTCTGCTAAAATAACTCTCCTATTTATTGAACATTAATCTTTGCTATCCAGAAGAATGCCTGAAGAAAAATCCACTGATACCGTACGCTTACCGCCGCATTCGACCGAAGCCGAACAAGGTTTACTAGGAAGTCTTTTGATTGATAACCGTGTCTTTGACATGGTGAATGACGTTGTCTCGCCTGAAGACTTTTACCGGGGGGATCATCGTCGCATCTACGAGCATATTGTTCAGCTTATCAGTCAAGGACGTCCCGCGGACGTTTTGACTGTTCACGATTCAATGGCCGCTGTAGGTTTGGGTCAGGAAGGAACCAAGAGTTTTTTAAACTCTTTGGCCATGAACACGCCCAATTCGGCCAACGCTCGTCGTTACGCTGAAATCGTGCGCGACCGAAGCATTCTTCGCAGTTTGGTCAATGTCGGCTCCCAGATTGTCGATTCTGCCTTGGACACCAAGGGAATGGAAACAAAAGACATTTTGGATCGGGCAGAAAGTTCTATTTTCAAAATCAGTGAAGACGCCCAAGTTGCCGGGGCCGGATTAAAACCCGTGAAGGGCGCATTAGCTGCGGTTTCTGAGCAGATCACGAAACTTTATAACTCCAAGAGCCAAAATCCTGTCACGGGTGTGCCGACCGGTTTTATTGATTTAGACCGATTGACAAAGGGCATGCACCCCGGTGAATTGATTGTTGTGGCAGGACGCCCCGCCATGGGTAAAACAACCTTTGCGATGAACATCGCCGAATATGTGGCCCTGCGCGCTGAGATGCCTGTTGCGATTTTCTCCATGGAAATGCCGGCGGAACAATTGGCTATGCGTTTGATCAGCTCTTATCAGCGCATTCGTTTGGAACATTTAAGAAATGGCCGCTTAGAAGGTGACGAATTCCAAAAGATGGGGGCGGCGGTAGCCGATATTGCCAATTCGCACAATATTTTCATTGATGACTCTTCGGGTTTGACGATTACTGATGTTCGATCCCGCGCAAGACGCTTGTCGCGTGAAGTCAAACAATTGGGACTCATTGTTGTGGACTACATTCAGTTGATGTCGGGTGATGGACGGGGAGAGAACCGCGCGCAGGAAATTTCCGATATTTCCCGTGGGCTGAAACTTTTGGCCAAAGAGCTTAATTGTCCCATTATCGGTTTGTCTCAGTTAAATCGTTCATTGGAACAACGTCCTGACAAACGCCCGATGATGAGTGACTTGAGAGAATCCGGTTCTATCGAGCAGGACGCTGACGTCATTATCTTCCTTTATCGTGACGTTGTTTATAACCAAGATTTAAAGGATACGGACCAAGAACGCGATGCTGAAGCTATTATCCGCAAACAGCGTAACGGTCCGACCGGAACGGTGGAGCTCACATTCTTCGGTGAGTACACACAATTTAAGAATAGGGCAAGAGTATAAGACTATGGATGCATTGATAACCTACGGTTTGTACGCCGTATCGTTTGTGTTGATTCTTGTTGGGTTGGCCGGAACCATTATTCCTGCTTTGCCCGGTATCCCGATGATTTTTGCAGGCGGATGGCTCATTGCCTACCTAGAAGATTATCAATTCTTCGGTTGGGGAACGCTCATCGCTTTGGGCGTGCTGACGGTTATCTCGCTTATCATCGATTGGGTGAGTCAGACCATGGGAGCGCAGAAAGCGGGGGCGACAAAATTGGGTTTGACCGGTGCCTTTGTCGGCACAATCGTCGGTATCCCCTTTGGCTTGGTCGGTATTTTCCTTTTCCCCGTTATTGGGGCTTTTGTGGGTGAAATGATCGGTCACCGCGATATGCGAAAAGCAGGCAAAGTCAGTTGGGCCACTTGGATCGGTATGATTGCCGGCATCGCGGCTAAACTTGCCATTGCCTTTATCATGATCGGCATTATGTGCGTGATGCGATTTGTTTAGCTTTGTCATGGGTCACAGGAATCATCCGTGGCCCAATTCCAATCATTTCCATAGTTTCTGACATTTCTTTACGTTTAAAAATTTTATTCTCTGTATCATTATTGATAATCATTATCAATTAGGAGAATAAAATGTCTCTTTTAAATACCAAGGTATTGCCCTTTAAAACTGAAGCGTTCGTAAAGGGTAACTTTGTTACTGTAACTGAAGAAAGCCTTAAAGGACACTGGTCTGTCATCTTTTTCTATCCGGCTGACTTTACTTTTGTGTGTCCTACGGAGTTAGAAGATTTAGCCGAACACTATGAGGAATTTACTAAGCTTGGGGTCGAAATTTACGCAGTCAGTTGTGATACACATTTCACGCATATGGCTTGGCATGAATCATCGCCGGCGGTCGGTAAAGTGAAGTTCCCGATGTTAGGCGATAGCACCAAGGCGATTGCTCGTAATTTCGATGTTTTGATCGAAGCCGATGGTATGGCTGAGCGAGGAACTTTTGTGATTAATCCTGAAGGCAAGATCGTTATTATGGAACATCACGATGGTGGTATCGGTCGTGATGCAAAGGAACTTCTTCGCAAAGTTCAAGCGGCTCAGTACGTTGCCGAGAATCCAGGGGAGGTTTGCCCTGCTAAGTGGGAGCCGGGTAAGAAAACGTTAAAACCCTCGATTGAATTGGTTGGAAAAATTTAATCGTATTTTAATATTAAGTTAATGGGGCTCTCATGCCGGAGCCCCTTTTTCATTATCGACCAAGAAGGCGATCTGTCAAGCCACTAGAGCGTTCTGTTTTATGTAAAACAGAGGCTTCAATACTCTTAAACGTTCCGAAGACCGCCGCTTCTTTTTGAGCACGGGTAACGCCCGTATAGAAAAGTTCCCGGCAGCACAAGGGATTATCATCTGCAACCGGCAAAAGCACGGCAACGTGTTCAAACTGCGAGCCTTGCGATTGGTGAATCGTCATGGCAAAAGCTGTATCGTGTTCGGGCAATAGGCCGACAGGAATGCGTTTATGGCGGTCACCGATATAAAGATCATATCGGGTAGGGTCTTCCACTTGAGGGATCACGATTCCCACATCACCGTTGTAGACATCAAGAACCGGCGTGTTTTTTCGGATGATGACCAGGCGTCCAGGATAAAAAAGGGAATCTTCTTCAGCACCTACACGCTCGCGAACAATGCTTTCCATTAACCGGTTAATGGCATTGACGCCATTTGCCCCCTCGCGCTGCGCAGCTAAGATTCGAAATCTCTCCGCTTCATCCCACAGTTTTTTAAGAAGATTTTCATCGGCAATCAGATTTTCCAAATCCTTCAGGTAGTCGTTTAGCGCTTGCAAATAGCTTTTGATATGTGGGCGAATCCAGTTAATAAGAGACGGATCAACAAAACCTGCTCGGTAAAGGCGGATGCTTACCTTATCTTTGCCGTCTTCGGCTTTTTTAAATTGATTGATAAAGTTTTCACCATTAAAGCTAGAGCTGGCTGATTTGATGGCTTGAGCCAAACGGCCGACATTGGAGTCGCTTGTGAAACGGTGGCTGATGGTCAGTTCTGCCATATTATTGGCAAGCGCTCCATCTTCTGCGGTCAGATCAGCTAAGACAGAACCCGGTCCCACGGCAGACAACTGGAATTTATCACCCAAAAGAATCAGACGAGTTCTTTTCGGATCAATCACTTTTAATAGTCTTTGGGCTAATCGCAAATCAATCATGGAGGCTTCATCCACGATCATAACGTCAATATCCAAAGGATCCTTTTCACTGGGCATTACGCCTTTAACATTTCGTGTCAAAAGCCACTTATGAATAGTTTGGGCGGCAAGTGTTTTTTCTTGAATTCGTTTCAATACACGGCTAAAAAATGACGGGAAACGTTGGCATGATCCTATAAGAGACTGCATGATGCGGCTTGTGGCTTTACCCGTGGGAGCTGCCAGAGCCACTTTAAGCGAAGCGTCTTGAGATAGAAGGCATTCCAAAAGTTTGGCAACAACCGTTGTTTTGCCGGTACCGGGGCCACCCGTAATAATGAAAAAGTGCTTTTTCAAGGCCTCTGCAACAGCCCCCTGCTGTTCTGCGCGTGAGGGATCGTCATCGGAGGATTCGTTATAACGCAGGGTATCCAAGTGCTTGAGTGTTTGGGTTGCCGCAGTCGTTAAACTGAAAGAATCTTGTTGTGTAAAAGCCAAAATTTTGGTGGCGACATCACGTTCTTGTTCAAAGTGACGCTGCATGTACAGACGGTTAACTCGTTCGCCGATGTCGAGAACAAAAGGAATCTCCTCGTCAATATTTTCCCGGTCTGACTGCGGTTTTTGCGCGAGCAGCCGTTTTTCAGTTAAAAGTTGAATTTCTTCGCCTCCAAGGAAGGTTTCGGTCTTTTCCCATTGTATGCACACACTTCCTTTTTCATCAGCTATGGCTAAAGCGTCCATTAGTTTGAAAAGGCATTCGGGCGCGTTTTCGTTTGTGCCGAGAGCCCTTTGGCGTGTTCGCCAAAGTGAAAGGCCAATCGCCCGATAGGCGAGCTGCATGGGGCTGAGTTCTGTTTGATTGTCTGCCATGGTCGCTTACCTGTCTAAGAAAAGTGATTGCCGGCGATATCGAGACACGTGATGGCGTTGTCTCGCCACATTTGAACCACGATATCACGATCATCGACGGCAAAGAGAACGTCCGCAAAAGGTTCAATCAGTTCCCGGTACATTTTAAGTTTATAGTCCGGGTCGCTCAGTTCCGGATAATGGCTCAGGATCAACTGATCATAATGAATATTGTTCTTGGTGAGCCATTCTTCGGTTTGTGGTTTAAAGCGGGCAGGGCGGGCCGATAAAAGAATAACCTTGATTCCCTTTTCTTCTGCCATGTCGATTAGCGCTTTACAGGCGGGAACAACTTTGTCAAAAACACACGCCGAGTGAAACTCTTCCCGGCGCTTCGGTCGCTCACGCATAAAGTGAACCCTATGTTCGCAATCACAAAGGGTGCCGTCCAGATCAAAAATAATGGCTTGTGGTTTACGTCGAATCATATTAAATCGTTCCTTCCAATTGAGCGGTTTGAGCGTACGCGTTCACTGAACCTTCGTGATAACCATTTTCAAAAAAATCGTCCAGACAGGCGATCAATGCCTTGGGCGGCCGGGCAGTGAAAACACCGAAAGGTTTGGGATCGTCTTGGCGTATTCCACGAATGAAGGCGTAAATGATGCCACCAATTTTTTCATCGGGGTTTTCAATGCCGCAAAAACGCAGGTGACGTCTGAGAGCGACCAGATAAATCAGGTACTGAAGACTGTAATGATGTTTTTGGATTTCTTCGAGCATTCTTTCATGGGAAAAGCCTTCCGCCGTATCGGCTAACTTTGTGCCCTTCCAATCCAAAACAAAGAACCGACCGTCGAATTCAAAGGCAAGGTCAATGGCGCCCGTGAGGTAGCCGCGCAACTCTCTGTCATTGTCGATTTCAATGTGATACAGGGGATCAAAATGCTTTAAAAGTTTGCTCAAATTTTTGGCGCTCACCGGACGATGGCCTTCGGCCGGATTGCCGATCGCAATCGTGAAATTCATTTCGGCGGTTTTTTGTTTAGCGCTTAAATCACACAACCTCAAATCCGTTTGAGTTCCAAATACAGTTTTATCAACTATTTTTGAGCAAAGCACGTCCTTTAAAAGTTTGTTTAAAACCGGCAGATATCCTTCAATGCCATAGGGCTGTAAATGGTATTGGAAAGGAATCATGAGACGCGTAAGGTTTCGATTAAGCGTTGCCTCGGATTCCGCTGAGCCGTCAGCGGCCTTTTTCACAATATCAAACCCGATTCGCTCAAAAAGAGCGTGCAAAAAGGTACCGCTTTCAAGGCCTCGTTCGAAATCCATAATGGTCAGTGTCTGAGGATCTTTCGGCTGCTCACTTTTTTCAAAAGATTCACGATTCATCAATTCACTTTCATCGCTATCTTCTTTTTCTTCGATAAGTGTCAAACGTTCCGTTGTTTCTGCTGCTCCTCGTGCAATGGCTGTATAGCTTGTCGGAAACCATGACGTGGGAATCACTCGGCCGCACGCGGCACTGAGTTCTTCATCGGTTTCATTATTGTCTTGACGTGTTGCGCTTTGTTTGTGCCATGAAAGGCATTGCGTATCATCGGCTATTTTCTGCACGGCCAGTCCTTCGGGCTCGTCTTTGAGCCAATGAGTCAGACAGGTTTCAAAATCGCTTTGGCTGGCTTTGTCTTTACCCGTTAACGCTTTTGCATAGGCATTGCTGGTAATTTTGAAAGCCTTGCCGCTTTTATAGTACGTCAGGGGCAACACTAAGCGTTGGGAAGCTCGGGTCATAGCCACATAGGCTAAACGTAAGTTTTCCAAATCTTCTTCGTGGTACAGCGCTTCGTTAACGTCCGGATAGACCGGGTAAAAACTGAAGGTAAATGAAATCCGACCGTTATGAATGCTCTTAAAGACACGAGTTTTATGGTGACCGGCGGCCCCCAATTCCAAAGCATTGGCAAAGGGTAAAAAGATGACTGGATACTCGAGCCCTTTACTCTTATGAATGGTCATGACATTGACTAAGTCGGCATCGCTGTCAAGCCTTAATTGATACTTTTCATCATCGGGTGGATTTTGAATTTGCTGACTCAGCCATCGGGCCAAACCGGAAATGCCTTTTAAAGATAAAAAAGTCTCCTGCAGCGCTTCCATGAGATGCTGATAATTGGCGAGCTGTCGTTCTCCGTCTTGAAGCGGCAAGAGTCTTTTTTGTGTGCCGCACTCAAGCATAATTTTAGCTATGGCGGCGGAAACTCCACGCTTATTCCATATCGTGAGGGCTTCTTCAATAAGCTCTCGGGCCTTAAGCGCAGCCTTATCGTCTAATTCCGACTGTCCCTCGCGGTCGAAGGCTTCCGGGATGATCGCGTTGATGCTCTCGCCCATCAGTCTTGTGCTTCTGGCTAAGCGCAACGCTTTAATATTCCGGGGTGACTCAAGCGCTTCGATGATAAGGAGCATCTCTCGCGCTTCTTCGGTTGAAAAAATGCTGTTTTCATCTTGAAAAAGAACACGAATGCCTTTTTTAGCCAAGGCAGCCCGAAAATCCGGCACGTATTTTTTCACACGAAATAAAACAGCGATGTCGCTAGGTTTGAGCCTTTCATTTTTAGACTTATAAACGTTGCCGGATAGTAAAGCGGCAATCTCATTGGCAATGAGGTTGAGTTGCTGATTGCGGTCACCGGTAGGATTTAAAGCCGCTTTCTCTTTAGTCCAAATTTCAAAGGTGGGTAGTGCTTCAAACGAATCGCCTTTTTTGAGTAAAAGGGGACCTTTATTGGATCCGGCTGAAATCGCACTGTAACCCATGCCGGCATCTAAAAATGGGGTGGCCGACTCGGTAAAGAAACGATTGATTCCTTCGATGAGGCTCGGACAGGAGCGATAGTTTTTCTTTAGCTCATAAATTTCACCGATATCGGCCTGTGCGGCCAGATAGGTATTGATGTCGGCATTTCTGAATCGATAGATCGACTGTTTGGGGTCGCCGACAAAAAAGACGGATTTGGCGCGGCTATCCTCGGCGAGGAACAGACGTTTGAAAATAGTGTACTGGATAGGATCGGTGTCTTGGAATTCATCGATTAAAATCCCGTCGTAGCGGCTTTGAACGCGCTCAACAAAAGCCCGGTTATCGAGCTCTTCGTACATATCTAAGAGCAAGTCATTAAAGGAGCGGATGCCGCTTTCGCGTTTTTTTCGCTTTAACGCTTCCGGCGCTTTTTCGATAAATCGTCTCAGCAGTAAACGAAGGCTCTCTTCCAAGCTTTTCTGATCCTGCGTTTCTTTCCACTCTTTTTTATCGTGCTGACCTGTTTTCTGATCAATGAAAAGAAGGTCATCAAAGAGTTTGACAGTGGCATTCTTAGGAGCGGAATTCAGCGCGTTGAGAATCTCCTCCCACGGTTTGGTGTCAAGGAGCAGTTTCTTAAATTCATCATTATCTGAAAGCGTTAATGCCTCACGTAAAAACGCTTCAATGACTTCTTGTCGAAGGTCGCTATCATCTCCGATTTCAAAGTCAAAACCTTCTGAACTCGAGAACTTGTGTTCTTCGAGCATCTTTTGGCAAAAGCTGTGGATAGTGCAGATAGAAGCATCGTCAAGTCTATCGATTGCATCTTGAAAAACGGTTGGATCAATTTCAGCCTCGCGCCACTTTTTGATCAAGGCAATGAGCGTCGGATCGTACCGTGTGTCTTCATCCCGGCTATCTTCGTAGGCCTGTTGCGCGCGAATTAAAATCTCGCGCACGCGCATCTTCAATTCAGCCGTGGCGGCTTTGGTGAAAGTTACCAGCAACAGTCTTTCAATCGGAATCCGTTCTTCAACAATCAGGCGCAAGACAATATGAATGAGTGAGTATGTCTTACCCGTGCCGGCACTAGCTTCAATGAGTTTTCGGCCGCAAAGAGGCGAGTCGATGACATTAAATTCCTTTCTCATTGTTGCGCGCCTCCAAGCATTAAATTTTCAAAGTTTTCAGTGAGCAATTGCATGGCCTTCGTTCTCTTGCCTTTGTCCTCTTTCGGGAAAACGGCATCCGGCGTTATGGCTTTAAGCGCATTGTCTAAAAACGCCGTGCTGTAGCCTTTGATTGTTTCATAGTCGCGACCGCGCCACATGGCCGCTTCGACCGCATTGTCATATTTTGAGGTGATGACACAGGCTTTTTGGATAGTCTTCACCATCAGCTCAATTAAGCTAAACAAAAAATAGCGGGCTATGGGCTCTTCAATGGCTTTGAAAATACTCAAAACCGGTTTTTCGTTCATATTTAAAAGCAGCAAATTAACCGGAACACCCATTGCACAAAGGATGGCCGCTTTGGCTTGAGCGGTTACACTGCCGCTCTTGGAATAGGCTAATTCAAGCAGATACGGCGTATCGTTTTCAGTACTGCTTTGCCAAGCCATGGGATCTTTTTCCCTTTGCTCATCTTCAAGGTGAAAAGTGATTGTTTGGATATTTTCAGCCAAAAGCGTTTTAAAGGGGTAAAGATTTTCCAGAGGCAAAGAAATCGTTTGCATATCGCTTTTACCGCAAGAGAGAATTTCAGCTCTTACCGCTTGGGTTTCATTGGCCTTTTCGACTTCCTCTTCATATTGCAGGATACGGGTTTCTTGATTTCCTTTAGTCGGATCCAAAGCTATTTTGTTCAGAATGACCTGGGTGCAATGACCGTCAGCGAGCGCCTGCATGAGTTCTCGTCTCAGCAACGACAATTCAAGCCCGTCCTTGCTACCGAATAGGGGAACGCGATCCTGGAGTCCGTTTTCATATTGTCTGAAATCCAAACGCTTTTGAAGCCACACGGCAGGATCTTTGTAAAAAGCCAGAACATCTTCCAAGTAAAGTGTGGAAGAAAAGAGTTTCTCGTCAAGGGGGCCGGTGAGCATCTGAGGCTCTAAGCCCTGATAGTTAGTTTCACGGGCCTTTTTCAGCGCATCAAGTGTCTCGCCCATGAAACTTTTCCAATAACGCGTCGGGCTTAATCGGAAATTGTCTGCGGCGGTGTCCGTAAGCGTTATTTCAGTGCTAATCGTATCGGCCATGCGCTTTTTGGCTTCCAGCTTTGTTTCGTTATCTTCGGGGGCTGCATTTTGAGTGAGAAAATCCAGTAAATCGACCACAACGGGTGAGGCGTTAAGAGGCGCTTTCTTATCGCTTCCGACGCAATAGGAGCATACAAAACGATTGCGAGCGGCAAGGAAAAGATCGAGAAAGACGTTTCGATTATCGGATCGGCTGTCACGATCATTTTGTCGCTTAAGTGCATCTGTGCCCATAAGATCAAATTCTTCAAAACGCTGATTGCCCGGGAAACCAGATTCTTCGCCTAATCCGATGATGATGATAACTTTATAGGGAAGTCCTCTGAAAGTACTCATCGGCGCAAGAGTCAGGCGGCCGATCGCAGGATTTTTGTCCGAGGGTTCGCTGATTCTGTCCTCAAGGGCTCGCCAGTACACACAAAGGGACATGGTAATCGGTTCAGGAACGGTGGTCAGTGCCAGTTCCTGCACTCTTAGATCATTTCTGACACTCATGAGCGCCAACTTGTCAGCGTTATTGCCGAAAAAGCTTTCCAAGAGGTTGTGAGTCCATAAAGATAGATCTGCGGGCAGTGCTTCATCGCCTAAAGCTTTCATACTGCTGAAAGCTTCTTTGAGTTTGTCGGCAAGTCGGCATAGTTTTATAAAGAGTGACTGATTGTCTGCTAAACCGGCAAACGGATCACTACCGTGCTGCACTGGCAAAATGTCATCCGTGCAGGTTAAAGTGCCTTCTTTAAAAACGTAGCCCCAGCTTAACCGTTCGATGGCACGTTCCAGAGTTCCTTCACCGGCCTCAGATAAAGCGGCCTGAGAAAAATCCGGATGAGTCGCTTTTAGATGTTCGGCATTAATTCCGCTTCGAAAACCGGCCGCTAAAAGCCAGTCGTGTAATACATTGAGATCATCGAGTTTTAAATCGAGCGCTCGGGCGACCGCGGGAAGCTCCAGCCAAGCATTGAGCGCGGGCAGGGTAATACCATTCATGAGCAATTTACCCAGATCAACAAGGGATCGCGCATTCATATCGGCATCGGTTGCCGTTTGCCCGAATATTTGATAATCCATTCGGTATTGCGGTGGCAGCGCTCGCATACAAGCTTCAAAGACGGGAGCTGTTTTATCGATTTCAGGTGTTGTAATGAGCACTTCTTCCGGTTTAAGCGCCAGAGAACGATCGGCGAAGAAGGCCTGAATCATATTAATGGCGTTTTGGACTTCTCGGGTTAACGTTGGCGCCTTGATAATTCTGACGGAAGGATCTGAAGGCGATATTTTTTCAGGCAACCCCTGGGCTGAGTTTTGTAAAAGGGCTTTTTGAGCCGTGTGAAGCAATAGCTCAGAGTCCTGAACGAGATCTAATCGCTCTGTTTTGGCTTGCGTCCAAATATTGAGTTTTTGTAGTGGGGCGCTCGTAAGATCGGGAAGTTTTTCTGGCTCATGCCCGGCATTTTCCTGGCCGTCAGGTGTAAAAGTCCAGAAGCGGTTGATCATTGCCCGGGTGGAGGCAGCGTTTTTGCGTAAAAAATTCAAAGCTTCGCTTTTTTCAGACTCAAGATCCGAATAAGAATCAAACCAGTACTCCACACAGGGATTCAAGAGATAAACATAAACCTTATGACCATGTTCGGACAGCAATTTAATGATCGGCAACATCAGCGGCGAAATGCCGCTGGGTTCGAAAAAGTGCAAAGTTTCCGGTTCATTGGCGAATTTAATTTCGAGAGACTCCGGGTTTGCGTAAAGTCTTAATGTTTCCCGGCCGTTCCAGACAGCGGTTTGTGAAAGTTTTTCCCAAATCGCTTTTTGCCAAATAAAGTCAGGATGCGCTTGGAGTGCTTTTTTCTCAGAAGACAGTTGCCTGTCATCAATTCCTCTATAGATCGTTTGGGGCTTGACACCGGAAAATCCCATCCATTCAGCAACCCAATCAAATCGGTAATTGACGTACTTATCAAAAACCGAGGCAATTTTGCGAGCAAGCTCATAGCGAGCCAGCGCTTTTTCCTTATCCGTCACTCGATGACTGAAGAAGGTTCTGAGCCGCTCATGACGGTTAATGAATTCGTCGTCAAGCACGGACCAGATAACCCAAAGGAAATCCTGGGCTTCCTCAGGTTCTCCGACACCGATGCCGGCGTAGTTATGAAACCAGGATCGAGTTGTCCAAAAGTCCACTCCGGAGCAGATTCCGTTTGCCTGCGCAAGATGCTGACGCAGGCGATTATTAATAGCGCCGGTGGCGGAAATCACACGGACTCGTTCAAAAGGATCGGCCGATTGTTTTTTATCTTCAGTGATCTCAGCCGTTAAGTAGGCTTCTAAGATCTCGTAAGCGTTGCTGTAGACGGTTTTTAACATCGTTAGCTCTTTTGTATTCAGTCAATCGGCTTTTTTTCAATTCGGACAATACCGGCTATATCTTTCCAAGTATTAATCCAACCGCTTAACAATAGGCTGTCTTCAATTTCAACATTGAGCTCATAGTGTCCGTTATTGAGCTTCTTTATCGTTTGGGTACGATTGAAAGGAGCCTCAGTCAGATTGAGCGCCGTGGCTTCATTGGTAAACTCAATCGTTAACAAAATAGTACGGGTGTTTTCGTTGGAGTAATTGAAGTGGTGTTCTTTGACATACGTCTTAATATCAAAATTTCTCTCTTTTTGTGCCAACTCATTTAAAAGCGTTGCGTCACTTATCCGATGCAAAGCCAAATGACGAATGTCCGTGTAGCCGTCAAAGCGGCAGACGAGGTACAAACGGATATCCTGCTGAACAAGTCCCATGGGTGAAACGGTCTTTGTCTTTTCGTGCCCTTCGGCATTGTGGTAGACAATTTTCAGTTTTTTATTTTCAAAAAGGGCATTGGAGACCGCCTCAAAAATTCTCGGTTTTATATTGGGCGGAATTTGAGGAAGGCTATTGGAGACCACCGCAATTTTGTTTAGCCATTCATTTTCATGGGTAATGCGTCCCTGAATGCCGTCAAGCGTTTGTCTGGCCGCATCAAAAAACGGTTGCATTGCCTTATTCAATTTCCCAGGCAGCTGGTATCGCAAATTTGCTTCGATTAATCGAAGCATGAGCGCTTCTTGGGCCGAAAGATTGGTAAAGGGGAAGGGGGAAGTATCCGTCCCCATGCGGTAGCTGAAAGGCTTGGAGTTGTCATTTCTCTCAAGCGGGAGGCTTCCGCTTTCATAAAGCTGTTTCAAGTAACGCTGAAGCGTGAGGGTTTGAATATTGATTCCGGAGGCCAGAAGACTATTTTGAATTTCTTGCGTGGAAATGAAACGATGACGCGGAATACGTTTAATTACTTCCAAGTAAAGCAGAGCTTGGTTGATTGCGTTCATTTGTCTTGCCATATGAGTTTCTCTCCACAAAATGATCGCATTCATTCTATCAATTTAAGATGGAAGCAATACTTTTAAAAAGTGCGGCTTATTAAATTTTGAAAAAACGGAGGCGATTTCAGACAAACTACTGCGCTTGTTCTTTTTCGGCTGATTTTGCCGAGTGGATTTTCCAAGTTGCAAACAAAAGCAAAAAGCCGATACCGGCTAGAACACTGGCCGGCACGCAAGACCAGTTTTCTGGGTGGCCAGCTTCAATTGGAAGACCACCCAACCACGCACCGACAGCGTTGCCGAAGTTAAACGCGACTTGTCCCATGGCGGCAGCTAAAAGTTGTCCTTCTTTAGCATTTTGGAGAATGAGAACTTGCTCCGGTCCCGAAATAAAGAAAACGCAGCCGGCGGCGATGACGGTCAGGCCGATGGCAATCCAAGTTAACTGTGCGCTGAAAAATAAAAGGATAAGCGAGCAACAGAGAACCGCTTGACCGAGACAGGCCAAGGCAGCATTACCGACGCGTCTTGATAGTTTGGCAGCCAAAAGGTTTCCGCAAACCATGCCAAAGCCAGCCAGTGTAATCACAGCACTCATCAATGAAGCCGGTACCGAGGCTAAATTTTCCATTATAGGATTCACATAGCTGTAATAGGCAAAAAATCCTCCATTGCCAAAGCCGATGGCTCCCAACACGAGCCACGGAATCAAATGAGTTAGAAACCTAAACTGAGCAGAAAAGCCGTGATCAGGCAGTGCTGGTAATGCAGGAATCCAAAGTTTTATTCCGATAAAAACTAACGCTGCAACCGCAGCAACAATCAAGAAAGCAAGTCGCCATGTCACCGCCCAGGAAAGAAAGCTTCCCAGCGGCACACCAATTAGATTGGCGACAGTCATGCCGGCGACCATCAAACATACATCTTTGGAAGCTTCGCCTTTCTTTGCCAATTGCGTGGCTACAATAGCTCCCACACCGAAATAAGCTCCGTGCGGCAGTCCTGCAATTAGACGCGCGCCGAGCATGCTCCAATAATCAAAGGCAAAAACAGTCAAAGTGTTGCCAAAAAATATGAATCCGACAATCAGCAAAAGCAACGTTTTAAGCCCAAGATTTCTTGCAAAAATGACCATTAAAAGTGCGCCGATGCACACGCCGGCGGCGTAAGCCGAGACAAAGTGACCGGCTTGTGGAATGCTGACGTTGAGTTCTGCCGCTACACTGGAGAGAATGGACATCATGCAAAATTCGGCAATGCCTAAAGCCAATGTCCCAAGACTTAAAGCGATCAGGTGCTTTTTCACGGTAATCCTTTTTTTGTTACGCTTGGTAGGATACTCTGATCGAGTTTGCCGATAATGCTTTTTTCTAATTGATTTTGTCTATCTGAATGATTGTTTCTAATTGGATTGAGTCATTTAAATTTCAAATACCACTTTAAGTTTGCGACAATTTCACCATTAAAACCGTTGTAAGTGCTTGAGATGGAAACAGCCAATCTGATAACAATGATAGGGTGGGCCGCCAGCGGTACTGGCTTTACCTTTATGATGACGTCGCTCGGGGCCGCCAGTGTTTTCTTTTTCAGAAAAAAAATTTCTGAAAATGTGCACCGTATGGCTTTGGGGCTTGCCGCCGGCATTATGATCGCCGCTTCTGTCTGGAGTCTTTTGATTCCGGCGATGGAGGCTGCGGAAGAAGCGGGAGGCGCCGGCTGGTTGCCGGCATGCGGAGGCTTCATTTTAGGGGTCGCTTTTTTACTCCTGCTCGATGAACTGTTGCCTCATTTACACCCCGGTTCGCAAAATCCGGAAGGTCCTCAATCACACTTATCCCGGGCTTCACTGTTATTTTTCGCCGTTACGCTTCACAACATTCCCGAAGGCATGAGCGTGGGGCTTTTATTTGTTGTAGCCGGCCAAACAGGCGATCCTCTGGCGCTTTCGGCGGCATTTGCCTTGGCATTGGGCATGGGTATACAAAACATTCCGGAAGGCGCTGCCGTCTCGTTACCCTTAAGACAGGAAGGTTACAGCGCAAAGAAGGCTTTCGCTTTTGGATCGCTTTCAGGGTTGGCTGAACCCGTGTTTGGTGTTTTGGTTGTGCTCTGCGCCTCTTGGATTACACCCTTTATGCCATGGCTTTTAGCGTTCAGTGCCGGAGCCATGATGTATGTGGTGGTTGAAGAATTAATTCCTGAGGCCCATTTAGGTGAGCACTCTAATATCGGTACCTTAAGTGTCATGTCGGGCTTTGTCTTAATGATGTTGCTCGACTGCGCGCTCGGTTAAATGACTAATGTTTTTTAGTAGCTCGAACCAATAGCATCATCGGCCGTCTGAGCTCATCCTTCATCGAGGCGATATTGAGCATACTTTCGGGCGGCCGCGCTTCAATGACAGCATCAAGGTTAAAGTGATTGTCAATCAGTCCCATCAGAATCTGCGTTAGAGTATGGTGGTATTTTGTTACGGCAGATCCTAGAAAGTGTGTCTGTCTTGGGCCCGAGAAAAAATAATTATCAATGGGCCAGTGTTTTGGCTTTTTGTCCTCTCCATAGGTCCAATCTTGATCAATGCCGGCAGTAAAAACCGGATGCTCAATATTCAAAACAAAGGTTCCGCCCGGTTTTAATGTTCCATGAATTTTTTCAAATATATCTTCAAGGTCCTCCACGTAATGCAGAGCTAGGTTGGAGATAACAAAATCCCAGAAATTTTTGGGAAAGGCATAGTTTTGAATGCTGCAGACTTTGTATTCAATGGCCTGGTCAAAATTTCTTTTTCTTGCCTGTTCAATCATCTTTGCGCTTGCGTCAATCCCAAGAACCTTGAAAGCGCCTTTTTGAACACAGTAACGGCAGTGCCAGCCATAACCGCATCCGAGATCTAAAACACTTTTTCCTTTGAGATTGGGGAAAAGGAGTTTGAGCTGATGCCATTCACCCGCAGCTTCTAATCCTTTTTGGCTTCTTGCCATGGTTGCATAAGCATTGAAAAAGTCCGTATCGTCGTAAATCGTGTTCATAGGCTAACTATTCTCTGTCGTGGCTATTTCAACTAAATTGCCGTCCGGATCTCTCAAATAGTAGGAAATGATCTGTCCCGTTGCGCCGGTACGACGGACAGGTCCCAATTCAATCTCAACATTTTGTGCTTTTAAGTAACTTTCTACTTCTAGCGCCTGTAAAGGAGCCAACAGACAAAAGTCAGCGCTGCCACAGGTGGGGAAAGACGCGTGGGGTTTGAGCGGTTGATCGGATTGATGGAAGTTAATTTTTGATGATCCGATTTGCACGGCAAACCGGTCACCCCCAAAACGGATCACGGTGCAACCTAGCTGTTGCGCATAAAAACGTATCGATTCCTCAATATTCTTAACAGTAAGGACGATATGGTCAATCCCGGACAGCGATAATTTTTTTGTCATGCATAACTCGCAATAGGCCTCTAGGGCAGAGGCCTAACTGTTAAAGAGACTCGCTCGCAAAATCAGCCAAACGACTTCTTTCTCCGCGTTGTAAAGTGATGTGGCCGGAATGCTCCCACCCTTTGAAGCGATCGACTACGTAAGTCAAACCGGAAGAGCCCTCGGTGAGGTAGGGGGTGTCGATCTGAGCGATGTTGCCTAGGCAAACAATCTTGGAGCCGGGGCCCGCGCGGGTGATGAGCGTTTTCATCTGTTTGGGCGAAAGGTTCTGGGCTTCATCGATAATCACGAACTTATTTAAAAATGTCCGACCTCGCATAAAGCTCATACTCTTTACTTTGATGCGACTGCGGATAAGGTCGTTGGCGGTATGCCGACTCCAGTCGCTTCCCGAATCAATGTTATTGAGTACTTCCAAGTTGTCTTCAAGCGCTCCCATCCACGGCAGCATCTTTTCTTCTTCCGTACCGGGCAGAAAGCCGATTTCTTCACCAACGCTGACAGTTGCCCGCGTGAAAATAATTTCAGAAAAGCGCCGCATATCCAACGTTTGTGTCAATGCTGCGGCAAGGGTAATGAGGGTTTTGCCGGTGCCCGCCTGACCCAACAGGGTGACAAAGTCAATGTCCGGATTCATCAATAAGTCAAGCGCGAAACATTGCTCACGGTTTCTGGCGGTGATCCCCCAGACGGAGTGCTTGTTTTGCATATAGTCACGCACGACGCAAAGAGTGGCGGTTTTACCTTCAATCTTTTTGACTTGGGCGAGGAATGAATCGTCGGGTAAATAGACAAAAAGGTTGGTAAACCAATCTTTAACCAAAGGACCGGTAATTTTGTACCAAGTGCGTCCGTCTGCTTTCCAACTTTGCATCTTTTTGCCGTGCGTTTCCCAGAAATCTTCAGGAAGCTGCACACGGCCCGAGTAGAGCATATCGGTATCGTCAAGCGTCTTATCCGAGAAATAGTCTTCGGCCGCAAGACCCATGGCCGTTGCCTTAATGCGCATATTGATGTCTTTGGAAACCAGGACAACGGAGCGTTCTTTTTCCTTATTTTGCAGGGCTTGAACGACGCCCAGGATTTGGTTGTCAGCCTTGCCTTGAGGCAGTCCTTGAGGAAGCTGCGCTTCGAGTGTTTGCGTTTGGAAAAAGAGTTTCCCCTGTGCTTCGGTGTTCCCTAAGGCGCTTAATTCAATGCCTTCGGTGATATTGCCGTCGCTGTGACCTAAAAGTTGGTCAAGATAACGGGAAACTTGTCGAGCATTACGCGCAACATCGCTCATCCCTTTTTTATGACCGTCGAGCTCTTCAAGCGTAATCATTGGCAAAAATACATCATGTTCCTCAAACTGAAAAAGCGAGATCGGATCATGCATGAGCACGTTTGTATCGAGCACAAAAAGCTTTTTGCCGTGTGTCTTTGCTCGATAGCCCTTTTGTTTTTTCGGTAAGCTCTCTTTTTTCTCGAGTAAGTCAGCCGCTTTGGGTGCTTTGACACGCTTGACGGTTCTGTTTGTTTCAGAAATGACAGGTTTTTCTTTGACTTCTGTTTTCAAACTTTTCGGGTTGGATGCGGCCTTAACCGTCATTTCACTTTCTTTCAAAATAGAACCCATTGCTTTGGGCAGGGGAGGCAACGGCATACTTTTTTCCTTATTGCAACGATTGCAAATGTTCAAGAACAGCCTGAGCGTGTCCGGCCACTTTCACTTTTCGCCATTCGGCGCAAACGACGCCCTGAGGATCAATGAGGAAAGTGCTGCGCTCAATGCCCATGTACTCGCGACCGTATAGTTTTTTCAGTTTGATGACGTCAAAGGCTTTGCAAAGCGCTTCTTCGCTATCGCTAATTAACGCAAAGGGGAAGCCCTGCTTGTTGCAGAAATTGGTGTGGCTTTTGATCGAATCCCGGGAAACGCCAATAACTTCGCAGCCTGCCTCTTTAAATTGAGTGTAGAGCGCGGCAAAGTCGCGGCCTTCCATCGTGCAGCCGCTGGTATTATCTTTGGGATAAAAATAAAGGACCGTGTAGCGGTCTTTGAACATTTCAGAAGTGATTTCTCCCGTGGTAGCCTGAGCGGAGAATGGGGGAATCGGCTGATTTAAAGTGACACTCATTTCAAATCCTTTTTAATCTAAACGATTAAAGCTTAACAAAGCTTTTGCTTCTTGGCGTACAATCATCGCAATTTTTTATGAATTGATCATGACAAAAGACGGTCCTCTTTGGTTAGTGGTTGTTAGTGTTGCTACCGGTGCCACATTAGGTGCGATGATCCGGTGGTGGCTAACTTATGCCTTTAACGGTACCTCTTGGTTCTTATCTTCACCTCTTGGGACGCTTTTGTCGAACCTTTGCGCAGCCTACCTGATGGGGATGGCTCTGGCTTGGCTTTCGACCCGGCCGGAAATTAGTCCTGCTGTCAGACTTTTTATCATTACCGGTTTTCTCGGTGCCTTTTCCACACTGACGGCGGTTTTGGGAGAAAACCTGCACTTTATGCTGACTGGTCAGTGGCTGGCTTCTCTTGAACACTTCTTGATGCATATCGGCGGCTCTTTTATTGCATTGGTTCTCGGTGTGCTAACCATTCGCGGCCATCTGTGAGAAAAAAGTTTTTGATCCGTCTCTTTTGTGTGACAATCTATTTCAATTTGTCACTATCTCATTGAAAAATAACTAAAAAATATCTTTGTCTTTTCTCTTGAAATTTCTAAACCCTACCCCATATAGGAGTTAGAAAGATTGTTTTGCCGGTTCTGGAAACGGGCAAAGCAGAAGGAAAGAAAACAATGAGACAAGATAAATTAACGACAAAATTCCAACAAGCTTTGGCTGACGCACAAACAATTGCGCTTGGCAACGACAACCAAATCATGGAAGACGTGCATCTTCTCGCAGCTTTCTTGCGTGACGAGGACGGATCCACGAAGTCGTTGCTTCAGAGAGCCGGTGTATCGGTTCAAAGGCTTGTTCAAGAGGTTGAAGACACGGTTCGCCGTTTACCGAAGGTTAGCGGTACAGGGGGCGATATTCAGCCCGGCCGCGATCTGATCAATTGGTTAAACCTCACTGAAAAGGAGGCCATGGCTCACGGTGATGAATACATTTCCGTGGATATGGCGCTTTTAGCCTTGACGCAAGCCCAAGGGGAAGCTTCTCGTATTGCCAAACGCTGCGGCTTAACCCGTAAAGCGCTTGAGGCTTCTATTGCGGAAGTGAGGGGAGGAGACTCGGCTGATAATCCGGATGCGGAAAATCAGCGCGAAGCCCTCAAAAAGTACACCATTGATTTAACCGCCAAGGCCCGAGAAGGAAAGCTTGACCCGGTTATCGGACGTGATGATGAAATCCGTCGTGCCATGCAGATTCTGCAGCGCAGAACGAAAAATAACCCTGTGCTGATCGGTGAACCCGGTGTCGGTAAGACGGCCGTGGTGGAAGGCTTGGCACAGCGTATTGTCAACGGAGAAGTGCCTGATACGCTGAAAAACAAACGGATTTTAAGTTTGGATATGGCGGGCTTGATTGCCGGAGCCAAGTACCGTGGCGAATTTGAGGAACGTTTAAAGAAGTTGCTCAAAGAGGTCACGCGTGCCAACGGTCAGATCATTTTGTTTATCGATGAACTGCACACCGTGGTTGGAGCTGGCAAGACCGAGGGCTCGATGGATGCGGGCAATATGTTAAAGCCTGCCCTTGCCCGTGGTGAACTGCACGTGATCGGGGCGACCACGCTTGACGAGTACCGCAAGTACGTTGAAAAGGACGCCGCGCTTGAACGTCGTTTCCAAAAAGTGATGGTCGATGAACCAAGCGTTGAGGATACGATTGCTATTTTGCGTGGACTGCAGGAAAAGTACGAAGCCCACCATGGCGTTGAAATTACTGACCCGGCTATTGTGACAGCGGCTGAGTTGTCGCACCGTTACATCACCGATCGCTTCTTGCCCGATAAGGCCATTGACTTGATCGATGAAGCGGCGGCGCGAGTGAAGATGGAGATCGACTCCAAGCCTGAAGCGCTCGATAAGCTTGATCGCCGAATCATTCAATTAAAGATTGAACGTGAAGCGATGAAGAAAGAAACCGATGATGCCAGTAAAAAACGCTTGGCCGCCATCGAAGACGAAATCACGGATCTGACCAAGCAGTACGGTGACTTGGAAGAGGTCTGGAAGAAAGAAAAGATCGAGGCGCTCGAAGCTAAGAAAGCACGTGACGATATTGACAAGACTCGTCACCAAATGGAAGAGTACCGCCGTCAGGGACAATTCGAAAAGCTTGCCGAGTTGCAATACGGTGTGTTGCCGAAACTTGAGGAAAAGCTGAGAAAAGAAGAGTCTAAGAAAGGCGAGATGAAGCCGAAGCTCTTGCGCACGAGCGTTGGCGCGGAGGAAATCGCCGAGGTGGTTTCCCGTGCAACGGGTATTCCTGTTTCCAAGATGATGGAAGGCGAGCGTCAAAAGCTTCTTCACATGGGTGAGGCACTTGAACGCCGTGTCGTGGGACAACCTGAAGCCGTCAAGGCCGTTGTTGAAACGATTTTGCGCTCCAGGGCCGGTCTATCTGATCCGAATCGCCCCTACGGTTCGTTCCTCTTCTTAGGACCGACCGGTGTCGGTAAGACGGAACTGACGAAGGCTTTGGCAGAGTTCCTTTTTGATACGGAAGACGCCATGATCCGTATTGATATGAGTGAATTCATGGAAAAGCACTCGGTGGCTCGTTTGATCGGTGCGCCTCCGGGATATGTGGGTTATGAAGAAGGTGGCTACTTAACAGAGGCCGTTCGTCGTAAACCCTATAGCGTCATTTTGCTCGATGAAGTGGAAAAGGCGCATCCGGATGTCTTTAACGTCTTGCTGCAAGTTTTGGATGACGGTCGTATGACCGACGGTCAAGGCCGGACAGTGGACTTTAAGAACACGGTCATCATCATGACAAGTAACTTGGGTTCGCATGAAATTCAGTCGCTTGTCGGAGCCGGCAAGGATGAAATCCGAACCGCAGTGATGGCGCAGGTGCGTGAGCACTTCCGCCCGGAATTCATCAACCGTATTGATGAGATTGTGGTCTTTAATGCTTTGGGCGAATCGGTGATTAAGGATATTGCCAAGATTCAACTTAAGAAATTGGCCGCTCGTGTCGAGGCTCAGGACATCAAGTTGGTTGTGACCGATGAAGCCTTAACGGAAATCGCTAAGGTTGGTTTTGACCCGCTCTATGGCGCTCGTCCCTTAAAGCGTGCGATCCAAGATCATATCGAAAACGGTTTATCTCGTCTGCTTTTGGCTGGCAACGTTAAACCGGGTGATACTGTGACGGTTGGTGCCAAAGGCGATGAATTCACCTTCGATGTGAAGTCAGCCGACGCATAAAGTTAGAAACTTCTAATCTAAATTGCCTAAAAAAAGGCCCGAAATAAAAAATTCGGGCCTTTTTTGTTTTTTCTTTCTATTTACAAACGTTAAATTTTGGCGTTAAATTAAACCCAAAGTTGATAGAGGCGCGACGCGAAAGAGTATCAAGCCAGAGGGGACACCCGAAGACAGCTTGAGAAAGGTCAAGTCGCCGAAACGATGATTCCGGTGGGAATCACCAGTTGGGCATGGAAAGAATATTTCTATGACTCCCGCTTTCGACAGGAAGTGGAGGAGCTATCGATCGCAAACGGCTGTCATCGCCTTATTCGAATGACGTAAGCAAGGTTGCATCGATGGATGCAACTTTTTTTATGGCTTTTGTTTAATTCAATAAGAATAAGGACTAGATGATGACGACAAACTCTGTTGCCAATCAACTGCAAAGCGAAAAGACTGAAATGCGTCGTGATGTGACGCTTTTCGGTGGCATTTCCGTTTTGGCAGGTATCATGATCGGCTCCGGTATTTTCTACATTGGTGCCATCGTTCTCCAACGCGCGGGCATGAGCCCCGGTCTCTCCCTTTTGGTTTGGTTAATTGGCGGTCTGGTGACGCTCTTGAGCGGTATCTGCTTTGCCGAATTAGGAGCCATGATCCCGAAGGCGGGTGGCTACTACGTTTATTTGCGTGAAGCCTATGGTGAACGCATTGCCTTTATGTGCGGGTTCGGTAATTTCTGCCTGTCTAACCCGGGCTCCATCGCCGCATTGGCTGTCGCCTTTGCCGCGGCGCTCAATTCCATTTGGACAATTGACCCGATCAGTCAAAAGGTTATTGCAATTTCCACAGTTTTGCTCTTAACGCTCATTAATATCCGCGGGGTGGGCATCGGCAGCCGTTTGGGTAATGTCTTTATGGTTTTAAAGATGTTGCCGATTCTTTTGATTCTCTTTGCCGGTTTGCTTTTGGGCGAAGAGTCTCCCGACCTCTTCATGTACCCGGGTGAAATGCCCTCCATCTCGACTTTGCTTTCGATGATCGGTTTCGCCGTTATCGCCACGTTGTGGGCCTATGAAGGATGGACCAACCTCAATAACATTGCAGAAGAAATCAAGAATCCGAAGAGAAACATTCCGCTTGCTTTGATTTTGGCTATCGTTGGCGTGGCGCTTTTGTACGTGCTCTTTAACTACGCCATTTTCCGTGTCGTGCCTTACGGCAAGATTGTTGAAATGGTTAATTCCGGCAACTACTATTTGGGTACGGAAGCCGCTAACATGCTCTTTGGCAGCGCCGGTCTCTACATCGTGGGCGCGGCCATGATTTTGGCAATCTTCAGTTCCTTAAACGGTTGCGTTCTTGCCTTCCCGCGTATGACTTACGCCATGGCTCGTGACGGTGCGTTCTTTAAGCCCTTTGCCAAGCTTCACCCGACGTATCGCACGCCGATCAACGCCCAACTTGCCTCGGCTGTTCTCGCCATTGTTTTGATTCTGTCGAGAACCTTGGGTGAATTGACGAGTTTGGTTGCCTTGTGCGGTATGATTTTCCACGGTATGACTTTCTTTGCCGTGATTGTCTTGCGCCGCAAGTATCCAGATTTGGAACGCCCGTATCGCGTTTGGTTCTATCCGATCCCGATTTTGATCATCTGCGCTGTGATGATCGGTTTGATCATCAACACGATCAGCAACGATCCGATCACCGTTGTTTTAGGTTTCATTGTGCCGTTGCTTGGTTTGGTTATCTATGAAGTAATGTTCCGCAAGCAGCACGACGCTCAAGTGGCCGCTCAAGCTAAGGAAAATGGAGAGTAACACCATGTCGACATTGATTTATAACGCCAATATTTATGTCCAACGAGACGTATTTGCCCAAGCTCTTTTAGTGGGTGATGATGGCAAGATCGCAGCGGTCGGTACAGAGGAAGAGGTGCGCGCTGCCTGCACGGGCAACGAAAATTTGTACGATGCTCAAGGCCGCACGATTGTTCCGGGTTTTAATGACTCGCACCAACACCTCTTTAACACGGGTATCGCGTTGGCTGCCGTTCGACTTCAAGGTGTTACTTCCATCGCAGAAGTGATTGAGCGCGGTCGTCGCTATATTGAAGAAAATCAACCGCAGCCCGGTGAAGTGATTCACGGGATGGGGTGGAATCAGGACTACTTTACAGACGAGCATCGTCTTTTAACTCGTCACGACTTGGATAAGATTTCGACGGATTACCCGATCATTTTCGATCGCGCTTGCGGCCACATTCTGACTTGCAACACCAAGGCGCTTGAAATGGCCGGTGTCACGGTTGACACGGTTCCAAACGCAGGCGGCGCCATTGACCAAGAAAATGGAGAATTGACCGGTGTTGTGCGTGAAAACGCACGCGCTCAGGTTCGCTGCTTGATGAGTGAACGCTCTGTTGAAACGAAAAAGCGTTTAATCCGTACAGCCATGAAGCACGCCAATGAAACGGGGGTGACCTCTGTTCAAACGTGTGACGTGCGCATGGGAGACTGGGAATCGACGCTTGAAGCTTACAATCAAGTGTTGGCTGAAACGCCGACTGTCCGTGTCTACCACCAATTCAGCTTCATGGAGCCCAATGCTTTCCAAGAATTTTTGGATAAAGGCTATCGCACGGGTGTGGGTAACGACTTCAACCGCTTCGGTCCCTTGAAGCTCTTTGTTGACGGCAGCCTCGGCGCCCGTACGGCCTACATGCGTGAACCCTATGCTGATGATCCGTCCACTCGTGGTATTGCCACCTTAACGCCTGAAGAAATCGATACGTTGGTCGGCATGGCTGTTAAGAATAATTGTGGCGTGGCTGTGCACGCCATTGGGGACGCGGCGATTGAAAACGTTTTGAACGCCTATGACAAGGTTTGTGAAAATGGTGAAAATCCGTTGCGTTTGGGCATTATTCACGTTCAGATCACGGATCGTCCGTTGCTTGAACGCTTCACAAAGAATGACATCCTAGCTTTGGTTCAGCCGATCTTCCTGCACTACGACACGGCCATTGTGGAAGATCGTGTGGGTAAGGACTTGGCGGCAACAAGCTATGCCTTCAAGACCTTGATGGATTTGGGCGTTCACACGAGCTACGGTACGGATAGCCCCGTAGAAGATATGGATCCGATTGCCAACCTTTACTGTGCGGTGACTCGCAAGAATTTGCGTGGCGAACCTGCCGGCGGTTGGCATCCTGAGGAATGTGTGGATATTTATTCGGCCGTTGATGCCTACACCATTGAAAGCGCCTACGCTTCCTTTGATGAAAAGGTGAAGGGGCGTTTGATGAAGGGGTATCTCGCGGACCTTGTTGTTTTAAGCGACAACATCTTCACCATTAATCCTGACGACATCCTCAAGGTTAAGGTCGATGCCACGATGGTTAACGGTAATTTCGTTTTTCAACGCAACTAATTTAATCCATTAAATAAGAAACGGCTCTGTCAGCAAAAATACGCGACAGAGCCGTTCATTTGTCGGTTAAGACAAAAGATCAATTGAGCTGATAAAGAGTCGGTGTCAGGTAAGAAATCTCTTCACGTAAGAATGGTTCATAGAGCTTACCGTCAAAGGCCGGGTAACGAACTTCCTCATCATCGTCTTCGAGCATAAACGTCCCTTCACTCACAAATCGCACTTGCTCATGCTCAAATTTGTGCAGCATTAAAGTGGCTTCGAGACTATCGAGAAGCTCGGCGGGATCATCAAAAAAGACAGGCCACCCCAATCCTTGATAAACCTTTGAATTCTCGCCTTTAAGACTGATGCCAAGACGAAATTCTGCCATCTTTGCCTCTCCGGGCCCCGCCGGTTCGTAAAAAGGAGCGACGGCAATTTGCAGATCTTTAATGGCGTAGCCGTCAGTTTGCTGAAGCTTGGCAAGTGCTTCTCTTAAAGAGAAATGGCGGAAGAGACGGCCGGCTTCCATCATGGAGGCAATGCACGGCAACATGAGACTTGTGTTGTAGTTCTTCGGATCATCGACTTTTTGCAAGTACGTCTGAAGCTCTTCAGAAGGATGCTGCAAAAATTCCATGTGCGTTGCCGGGTAATGCTCATCAAAAATGCGCTTGAGTGCGAAAACAAGATTTTTCTGCATTTTCTGCAAACTGACTTCCGGCACAAAAGTGGTGAGCGGAAGCTTTTTGATGGGGGTGCTGACAATGAAAGGAATTAAACGAATATCAGCAACAAGCTCGGTCATCTCCTCACGGGTCTCTTCAGAAGTGATAAAGCGCGAGATACCAGGTTTACTCGAGGCCACCCATTGTCTGACATGGCTTTGCATTTCAAAAGGCCGTAGGGCAAATGTATCGGTACTGACCATATCGCTATTGATGCGGATTTGATAGTCAGGTGTAAAGAGACCTTTTAAGAAAACCTCGATTTTCTTTAACGCTTCTTGCGGAATTTCTCCGAACGGCAAACCGTAGGCGCTTGAGGCCATAAACGGCATGACCATCAAGGCATGAGTGTATTTGTCATCGGTGATGTTGCACGATAAGCATTCAAAGAAAAATGTCCAGCGCATTAAATCGCTGTATTCGTAATTGTTTTCTTCTAGCTTTTGAATGACCGGTGTTATGAAGTCTGACTCTAATTTGGCGTACGCTGAAGCAGCGGCCAGCTGCAACTTGGTGTAGATCGGATATTTTTGATCAATATCGGTTGCTGCGTCGGCTTTCTTGATGAGTTTTACGAGTTCATCAATTGTCTTATTAAGAAGTTTGCTGTCAGTCACGATACTTTGTTTAGAAAAAGAGGAGGGCGAGCCATTTGGCTTCGCCCTCCGAGTCAGTAATCAGTAATATCAGAGGGTCTTTGTGTGAACCTGAATGAGCGGCGTGTCATCCAAAGGCGGCAAAACCTTTCTGGGGCGTCCCGGATAGATGACAGGTGAGTAATCAACTGGGTGGACCAATTCAGGATTGGTGTGCACAACGGTCAAACCACTCTTAGCCAAGGCTTCATCAAGACCGGCTGTCAAACGCGCCATGGCGTCTTCTGCTGTCGCAACTTCAGCGGTTTCAGAAACAGTTTCTTCAACTGCTAAAGTGGCTTCGGCAACAGGAACCTCCACCGTTACCTCGGTTTTTTGAACGTCTTCAACCTTTTCTTCGAGAGGTTGCTCTTCGGCGCGGGGACGCTGTGCCAACGGTTCGCGTTTTTGATTAGCGATTTGACTTTCAACGTTCACGTGACGCGGTTCAACCGTATTTTCCTTCACTTCGAGGTGAAGCTCAGATTTGTTCAAAGGTTCAGTGCGTACCGGTGCTTCCTCAATATATTCTTCAGGCAACACAATCGGAGCACGATTCATTTCTTCGGCTTCAATTTCAGGCGGAATTCGGTCACGGCGAACCATTAAATCGTCCGTGGTGCGACGGCGGCGACGCGGACGGCGTTCGATATTGCTCGATTCAGCCTGAGGTTGAGCTTCAACAGAAGCTTCCACACGTTCTTCAGAAACCTTCGCTTCAGGAATCGTATCGGTAGCAAAGTTGAAGTCATCGTCATTGGTAACTGTTTGAGGAGCCGGTGCGGTTTCTTCCACAACAGGTTTCGGCAAAGCGACTTTGGTTTCCGGAGCAGGCAACAATTCCGGCGTTTCTTCACTCTTGACGCGGCGGCGCGGACGGCGGCGTGTTTGCGTATCACGAACCGCCTCCTTGTCTTGAGTCTTTACTCTTTCCGTTGTTTCCGGTTTATCAACCGATGCACTCTTGTCTTCATCTTTTTCAACACGGGTGCGTTCTCTGCGTTGACGACGCGACGTAGAGTCCTTCTCGCGACGATCGCGGGGATTGCGGCGAGAGCGACGATCAGAGCGTCCCTTCTTCTCTTCGTCCTTCTTTTCTTCAGCCGGTTTTTGATCGGAACCAAAGAGGAAGTTAATCAAGCGTCGGATAAGACTCGGCTCCTGGGCGGCTTGGGCACGCTTGGCCGCTTCTTCGCGGGCGGCCCGTTGTTCGGCCTTCTTATTGATTAAGCGGTCAGCCTCATTGTGTTCAGGAGCTACTTCGGGCATGAAGTTGCGAAGAACCGGTTCTTGGCGTTTGGCCGCCGGCTTTTCTTCCGGTTTCTTCACGCGATAAGGGTCGATCGCCTCCTCATCGGGTTGAATTTCTTCAGCTCGCTTGTAGCTAGCCACTTCATCATCCAAGCGTTCATCGTCGTAACGCAGACGTTCGATATGGTAGTGCGGCGTTTCGAGGAACTTGTTAGGAATCAAAACGATAGGCAGACGGTGACGTTGTTCAATCTTGGCAATATCACGACGCTTTTCGTTCAAAAGGAAGCTTGCGACATCCACAGGCACTTGAGCGTGGACGGCTCCTGTGCCTTCCTTCATGGCTTCTTCTTCAAGAATTCTCAAAATCTGCAATGCGCAGCTTTCAGTATCACGAATGACGCCAACGCCGTTGCAACGCGGGCAGGTGATGTGATTGCCTTCGGCTAAGGCCGGACGCAGGCGCTGACGGGACAATTCCATCAAACCGAAGCGGCTGATTTTTGCCATTTGAACACGGGCTCGGTCATACTTGAGCGCGTCTTTGAGGCGTTGTTCAACTGCGCGTTGGTTCTTCGGATCGTTCATATCGATAAAGTCGATCACGATCAAACCGCCCAAGTCGCGAAGACGCATTTGGCGAGCTACTTCGTCGGCTGCTTCGCAGTTTGTTCTGAAGGCGGTTTCTTCAATATCAGAGCCTCTGGTTGCGCGTGCAGAGTTCACGTCAACGGCCACCAGGGCTTCCGTGTGGTCAATCACAATAGCGCCGCCGGAGGGCAGGGGGACCGTACGCGAGTAAGCGGTTTCAATTTGATGCTCAATTTGAAAGCGCGAGAAAAGCGGCGTTTCTTCACGGTAGCGCTTGACCCGGCCCACCATGTCAGGCATCACATGGGCCATGAACTGACGGGCTTGATCGTAAATTTCATCGGTATCAACGAGGATTTCACCGATTTCCGGTTGGAAGTAGTCGCGAATAGCGCGAATGACCAGGTTGCTTTCTTCAACGATCAAAAACGGTGCGGGGTTGGCTCGCTTAAGTGCCTCACCCTTGGGACCGACGGATTCCGTCACGTATTTGGTAACAACGCGGTTGCCTTCACGGCTTTGTAATTCGTATTGCGGTTGAGCGGCTTCGCAGATCGCTTCCCAAAGTTTGAGCAGGTAATTGAGGTCCCACTGGAATTCGTCAACCGTGCGGCCGATCCCAGCGGTGCGGGCAATGATGCTCATGCCGGCTGGCAACTTCAAACGATCCATCGTCTCGCGCAGTTCCTGACGTTCTTCACCTTCGATACGACGTGAAACACCGCCTCCGCGAGGATTGTTGGGCATTAAGACCAAATAGCGGCCGGCAAGCGAAATAAAGGTGGTTAGTGCAGCACCCTTATTGCCGCGTTCTTCTTTTTCAACTTGAACAATCAGTTCCTGTCCTTCAACGAGGGCATCACGGATGGTCGCCGTGCGAACATCGACGCCTTCTTTGAAATATTGACGGGAAACTTCTTTAAAAGGGAGAAAACCGTGGCGATCTTCACCGTAATTGACGAAACAAGCTTCAAGGCTCGGTTCGATACGGGTAATGATGCCTTTGTAGATATTGGATTTACGTTGTTCACGGCCGGCTGTTTCGATATCAATATCGATGAGCTTTTGGCCATCAACAATGCCGACGCGCGTTTCTTCGGCGTGCGTGGCGTTAAATAACATGCGTTTCATTGAACACTCCGGGCTGACAACCACTGTCGCAGGTCGTCAAAGTCTGGCGTGCCGTGTCAGAAACAAATCCGTGGCGCAAGCATAGCCGGGAAAAACATCCGGCCGCTTAATCTTTTCTCAAACAACCAGACCCCGGTGAATAGCTCTAACCGAGGTCGTGCGAGAAAACAAATTGTTAGACATGTGTCGCGTCACTATCAAAGCCGCGGTAGGGAGAGCACCGAAACGAACGAATTCAAAATAGTGACCCTATTTTGCATCTATGAGCTCAATCCCTCACATGAGGTCTAATAAACATTATCGTCTTAATATTGACAAGTCTGATTCACCGAAAATGTTCAACGGTGATCCCAGTGGGGCTTGTCCAACCACAGATTTCTTCATCACGGCAATTAACAAACGCCTCTGATCAACCGATTGGGTCCGAAAAGAGGACTTAACAAATACCGTTTGCTGCTTTTCGTGTTTTAAACACTTAGGCTTCACAGTCTGCAGACAAACTGCAGCTCCGCCACAACAACCTGAAAGGCAGCTCTTTCAGGCACACAAAAAACTTCGTTGGACACACGGTTCAACAAAGAGAAATTTTTAATCAAAACATGGCTAAAATGCACATGTTGATTTTCGATCAAAGTTGATCGCAACAAACTACATTTTTTGTTCCGATTCAACAAGTTCCCCATTATATAGAGTTATGGCAAATTTAGTTGGGAAAACCCCTATATTTATTCCATCATCGCAAGCGAGTGCTAAAGCTGATGCCGTTGTCTGGATTCGCATCGGCGCGGATGCGGATGGACAAAGGCTTGATAATTACTTATTTCGTATAGCTAAAGGCGTCCCCAAGAGCCATCTGTATCGAATTGTGCGAGGCGGGGAGGTCCGTGTTAATAAAAAAAGAGCGACGGTTGATACCCGCTTGCAGTTGGGCGATGAGTTGAGAGTGCCGCCTATTCGCGTTTCGACGATCGCTAAAAAAGAATCAGCCCGTCCGATTGACGATATTGAATTGCCGATTTTGTACGAAGATGAGCACATTTTAGTGGTAGATAAGCCTGCGGGATTAGCCGCCCACGGTGGTTCAGGCATTAGTTTCGGTTTGATTGAACGACTGCGAGCCGCTCGCCCTAATCAACCTTACTTGGAACTCGTGCACCGGCTTGACCGTGACACAAGCGGCGTGATGATGTTGGCTAAAAGCAGAAAGGCTTTGGTCAGACTTCATGAGATGATTCGAAACGGGGAATTACATAAATCGTATAAGACCCTTGTTTTGGGTGACTGGGTCAACGACCGTCAGCATATTAAAGCTCCGCTTTATAAATTTGTAACCTCCTCCGGTGAACGGCGAGTCTGTGTGGACGAAGAAAAGGGGTTGCCAAGCCACAGTATTTTTCAGCTCATTGAGCGTTTCGGGGCAGTCTCTTATCTCAATGTTGACTTGAAAACAGGTCGCACTCACCAAATTCGGGTCCATGCTCAATGGGTGGGTCACCCTTTGGTCGGTGATGATAAATACGGTGACTTTGAAGAAAATAAGAAAATCGCTAAAGGTAGTCTCGGCACTCCCTTTAAGCGAATGTTTCTGCACGCTTATCGCTTAGAATTCAAGCACCCGATTTCCGGACAGTCAATGTCTGTGACCGCTCAATTGCCTAAAGATTGTGCAGAGTTAATTACTGCTTTGAAGCAGAGAAAGGAACAATAACGATGTTGGTACCCAAATTTGATCTGTTTGTTTTTGATTGGGACGGTACGGTCATGGATACAACCGAACCGATCGCCGCGGGTATTTGCCATGCTTTTGTCGCCTTGGGTTATAAAGATCCCGGCATGCAGATCGCCAGAAGTGTGATTGGACTGGATTGGAGAAGTGCGATTTTAACCATTGAGCCTGAATTCCGTTTTGATCACTACGATCAGTTTGAACAAGCTTACCGTGAGTACTATCTCGTTAAAGAAAAGGAAATCGGAATCTTCCCCGGACTTGAAGATCTAATGCGCAAAATGAAAGCGGCCGGTCTGCGTCTTGCCGTTGCAACCGGAAAGAGTCGTCGGGGATTGGATCGGGTTTTTGCACAAACCGGGGTGGGTGATATTTTTGAAGCAACGGTTACGGCTGATGAAAGCGCCGGCAAACCCAATCCGCTGATGCTGCAAATGTTGGCTGAAGAGACTGGTGTGGACATTCATCAAATGGTGATGATCGGTGACACCGAGCACGATCTGTGGTTGGCGAAAAATGCCGGCTGCGCGGCTGTGGCTGTCAGCTACGGAGCATTTCCCAAGAGTGAATTGGTGAAGTGGAAGGTGCCTGTTGTGGACGATGTGCCCCAGTTAGCGAGCGCTCTGGGTGTTGACGAGTTGCTTTAATTTTCTAGTCGAAGTTTTAATGAAGGATATGGGCGGGAAAACCGCCCATGTCTTTTTAAGCTTGACGCCAAAAGCTGCCTTGCTTTTTACGTGCGAAATGCTTGAAGTCTTTCTTCACCTTCCGTTCATTGTTTTTTCGGCTTTTAACAGCCAGGATGGCGAAAATAGTTGGCAATTTCGGTAAATCAATATTCTCTTCAGACCACTCTAAGGCTGTTTTGGTTCTGATGAATTCAGCTTCCCCCGTGACATCGCAGGCAATCGTAATTTTTGTATCGGCTTGAAGTGTTTGACAGAGAAACTCTAAAAAAGCCTGATTGCGGTAGGGTGTTTCAATAAAAATTTGAGTTTCACCCTTGGCACTTTGATGTTCGGCATCGCGCAATGCCTGAGTTCTGCTCGGTTCCTTAATCGGAAGGTAGCCCAAAAAGCGGAAATGCTGACCGTCTAAACCGCTTGCCATTAAAGCGAGCAAAATAGAACTGGGGCCCACCAGAGGCTTAACCTTTAGTCCCTTTTCTTGAGCGCGGGCGACGATCGTTGCGCCTGGGTCCGCTACACCGGGGCAGCCTGATTCGCTGACAATTGCAATGTCATGGCCTTCCAAAAGCGGGGTAAGCCACTCATCAATTTTTTCACTCTGCGGTTCATGACCGATTTCCTCTATGTGAAGTTCGGCAATTGGTTGAGGATGGGAGGCGGCTTTTAAATAAGCGCGGGCGCTTTTGGCATTTTCAGCTAGAAAAAACTGAGTTCTTCGCAATACCTCAAGCGTGTAGACAGGGATTGTTTCCTCTACCGGACGTTCGGCTATTCGATTGGGTAATAAATACAGCGTTGCAGTCATACTTAATTAGGCCTCACCAATTCCTTCAATAATTTCCAGGCCTGCTTTAGCTAAAAGGTTTACGGTTTCAATAAGAGGCAGCCCGATGAGCGCAGTAGGATCGGTTGAGCGGACTTCCTTCATTAAGGCGATACCCAACTTCTCGATCTTGGCAGAGCCAGCACAATTGAAAGGTTGTTCGCGATCGAGATAATTTTCAATAGTTTTGACGGAAAGTTTTTTCATCGTAACAATAGTCGGAACCATTGTTTCAAAGATTTCGCCTTTTTCACCAATGATGCAAAGGGCTGTCAGAAAATAAACTGTATGTCCTTGCATGCTGGAAAGCTGTTCAATCGCTCGTTCGCGAGTGTGGGGTTTGCCCAAAATTCTTTCTCCCAGAACGGCAACTTGATCGCTGCCGATCACAATTGCTTCGCCCACCATGGATTTGACTTTAAGGGCTTTTTCGCGAGCCAGTCTGACACAAAGGGCTTCAGGTGTTTCACCTTCGTGGCGGCTTTCATCAATATCGGCAGAAACACATTCAAACGGAACACCCAAACGTTCCAATAACTCTTTTCGATAGGGGGAACTTGACCCCAGAACCAATTTCTTCTGTAACATACGCCTCGTAACCTTTTTGGGAGTAAAGGATGTCGAAAAGCAATCAAAACTTTTCCACTGTCGACATTTTTTCAGTGGCAACAAATCGTCAGAAGATTAACACAACGGTGAACATTTCGGAGATGCCCGAACTCGCCAGCCTAATTATTAATAGTGAAACAGTAAAACCCTTTGCAATTGAAATTGAAGGAACGGAAGGCGTCCGCGGTTTGCCGGCGGCCATACTGACTATCGAGGGAAAAGTGCAAATGCGCTGTACCCGCTGCACTCAACCGATAGATATTGACATTGAGCGTGAAGTGCCGTTTCTTTTTGTTAAAAGCGAAGCAGAAGCCAATCGCATTCCTGTTGAAGAAGATGAGGAGTGGGAAGTGGTTGTCGGTTCAGAACATATGGATGTGGCGGCTTGGGTTCAGGAAGAAATCATTCTGTCACTGCCTAATTTCCCCCGTCATGATGATTGTGAAGCTCCGCTTAAACATAGCGACATAGCTTCCGAAGACGAAGAAGTGATCGAAAGACCGAAACCTTTTGCTAACTTGCGAGACTTATTGAAGAAAAACTGATATAATCGCAAAACTTTTTTCCAAGCTTTAGGTAATGGCATTGGCAAGATGCGCATATCTAGGGTATAATCGCGTGTTTTCTTAAAGTGGGGTATTGCTATGGCAGTCCAACAAAATAAAAAATCGACCAACAAGCGCGGCAATCACCGTGCTCATGACTTCTTGACGAACCCGGCTACGGCTGTTGAACCGAAGACCGGTGAAGTTCACCTCCGTCACCACATCAGCCCGAACGGCTTCTATCGTGGTAAGAAGGTGATCGACGTTAAGGGTGAATAATTCACTGGATTGAGAAAAGCGCCCTGAAGCTAATCTCGACTTTAGCCTTCGCCGGCAACGCCGAAAACCCCACAGCCAATGTGCAAAACGTTGCGGTGGGAGACAAAACGGGAAAGCTTCTACAGTGATTTTCAATCGTCGATTAAAAAAGGGGAATCCGAAATTTGGGTTCCCTTTTTTCGTTTTGTGTTTAAAATGCCCGCATGCTGACAAAACCTTCAATTACAACCTACGAGATTTTTCTTCATTTTCGATCCTTGCCCAGACAGGCAAGGCAATTTCTAGCACCTTCCGTAACCGGTTGCCGTTTGCATTAGATACATCTTTTCAAGGTTATTTTGTTTGTGTTCCTTGTGAGGTGTGAAGATGTCTGAAAAAACATTTGCTAGTGCAATTTTTATGGTGATTTTTCTGGCTGCATTGACAGCTTTCGGTCCCTTTGTTACAGATTTTTATTTACCGGCCATGCCCGCTCAAGCCAAAGACCTTAACGCTTCTGCCGCTTTGACCCAAGCCGGTCTATCAGCCTCTATGTGGGGGCTTGCTATCGGTCAACTTATTGTGGGCCCATTATCGGATCGTAAAGGCAGAAAAGTGCCTCTTTTATGTTCATTGGCCGTTTTTTGTGTGGCAACCATTGCTTGTGTCTTTTCACCGACAATGGAATTTTTTGTGGCCGCGCGTTTCGTACAGGGATTGGGCGGTGCAGGCGGTATTGTTCTGGCTAAGTCAATTGCCACCGATCTATATAGCGGCCGGGATTTAGCTAAGTTTTTGTCCATTATCGGAGCTGTTCAGGGATTGGCGCCGGTGTTGGCACCGATTTGCGGAGCGCTTGTCAATGAATACCTAAACTGGCGTGATATTTTTGTGGTTTTGTTGGCTATTGGTGTAGCGCTCTTGATCTCTACTTTATTTTTCAAGGAAACTCTTAAGAGTTATCGTCCGAATACCGCCAAGTTTCCTTTTTTCAGTCTTTTTGCTCTGTTAAAAAATGACAAAACATTTGCCTTGCTTCTCGTTCAGCAGTGTGCGGGTTTTGGTTTGTTATTTGCCTATATCTCAGCCAGTCCTTTTGTCTATCAGGAACTTTTCGGCCTCACGCCTTTGACTTACTCGATAGTATTTGGTTGCAACGCGATTGTTATCACCATTGGAACCTTTGTTTGTCAGCGGTTTAAATCGGCTCTGTTTTCTCTGAAAATCGGCTCCATTGGAATGCTGTTGGGAGCGAGTCTAATTGCAGCCTCGCTGTATTGGCAAGCGTCCGTTTGGTTTCTTGAGGCCGCGGTCGCGTTTTCTTTGTTGAATTTAGGCCTTACCATTCCATCCGGAACGTCTTTGGCCCTTGATCGGCAGCGCGAGCGTGCGGGCAGTGCTGCGGCGCTTCTCGGTGCTTTGGGTTTTGTCGCCGGCGGTATCGTTGCTCCGCTATCGGGCTTGGGGACGGGTGGAGCCGGCTTTGCCGCTGTCACCGTAATTTCAACAGCGATCGGTATAGTCGCTGCGTTTTGTGCGGCTCAAAAGCTTTGCCTTGAAGAGCGATCAGTAATGAGCAAGTAGTGTCTGATTTAATCCAAAAACGCCAGGACTTTTTCTAAGAAAACTGACGGACACTCTTCTTCGGGACTGTGTCCGCAGTCTAATGCTTCACCGCTTACCGTTACCGCTTTTTCTTTCCAAGTACCAACCACATCATAGAGTTTGCCGACTGTGCCACGAGCACCCCATAACAGGTGGAGGGGACACTGGATTTTTTTGTCAGCATCCTCTTTATCGTCATCGAGATCAATGGTGGCGGCTGCGCGGTAATCCTCGCAAATCGCGTGGATGGTTCTGGGATCTTTGTAGCAGCGAAGATATTCGTTAAAGGCTTTGTCTTCAACACAACCCTTAATTTTGATTTGCCCATTAATGTGATGATGCAGGAAATAGTCAGGATCAAAACCGATCAGTTTTTCAGGAAATGGTTCCGGTTGGATGAGAAAGAACCACCAAAAGTACTTTGTCGCAAATTCCTTGTTGGTTAATGCGTACATCGTTGCGGTCGGCGCAATATCGACAAAAACCGCCTTTGTAACGCTTTCCGGATAGTCAAGAGCCAATCGATGCCCCACTCGGGCGCCTCGGTCATGGCCTATGAAGGCAAAGGTTGGCAGGCTTAACAGTCGCATTAACGAGATGAGGTCTTTGGCCATTTCTTTTTTGCTGTAAACGCGATGATCCGGTGTGCTCTCAGGCTTATCCGTGTCGCCGTAGCCTCGCAGATCGGGTAGGACCACCGTGTATTTTTGAGCCAGAAGCGGCGCGACTTTTCTCCAAATAATATGCGTATGGGGATGCCCATGAACCAGCAGGAGAGCGGGGCCTGCGCCACCGATTGCAAAGCGCATCTGGATTCCAGTCTCGAGGTTTGCATCCATCAGGTTGAAGCCATCAATAAACCCGCTAGGACCAATATTAGCTAAAGAACTTTCGGTTTTAATCATCGTTGACCTCAAAAAAGCGAATTGTTTTCTTTCAGCGCATCAGCTCTTTTTTGATGTTTTCTGCTTTTTCACTGTATTCGTCTGTTTTTTCGCCAATAAAAGATTTAGCGGCTTCGTAGTGATCCATTAAAACATCGCCGGCTTCTTTTACTTGTTTTTCAATATCATCGTAGCCAGCTGCAATACAGCTTTGTGCGAGTGCCTGAGCTTTTTCCAGTCCTTCTTTTTGTGCCACTTCATTGATATAACCGACCGTACAGGTAACATCCGTAATGTCCATGTCGCTGCTCGCGGCCGAGAATTGAGCGGCTAATGCGAAGGGAAGGGCAAGCAATAAATGGTACAGACGCATGGCAGAGACCTTTTAAATTCAATTGTTGTGAGTCCAAGATTAACATGAGTCTGTTTCAAACTCTGTCAAATTTTGTTTCAAATCTTGATTTTTGGCCTTCATAAACGGCCAGGCATTGGCTTTACAATTAGAGCAATTTTTTTGAGAAAGGCTTTTGTTCATGCCTCAGATTTATTCGAAAATCACAGGGACGGGTTCGGCGTTGCCGGAGCGTTCCACCTCCAATCAGGCTCTGGCCGATGAATTGGCTCTGCGCAATATCGAAACGAGTGACGAGTGGATCCGCACACGTACCGGAATTGAGAAGCGCTATTTGGCCGAAAGGGGATTGACAACTACGCAGTTGGCTGAACGCGCAGCTAAATCGGCTCTTTGGGATGCCGGTGTTGATCCTTCTGAAATCGATTTGATCATTGTCGCAACAACGACACCCGATATGGTGTTTCCGAGCACCGCTTGCCAATTGCAAAAACTTTTGGGCTGTGTCAAAGGGGCGGCATTTGATTTACAAGCTGTCTGCGCCGGTTTCATTTATGCATTAACCAACGCGGATGCGCTCATTCGTACCGGAGTTTATAAAAAAGCGATTGTAGTCGGCGTAGATATCATGAGTCGCATTGTGGACTGGGATGATCGTTCGACTTGCGTGCTTTTTGGTGACGGGGCGGGCGCCGTTGTGTTGGAAGCGTCTGATGAGCCAGGGATTCTAGCCGCAAGGCTGAGCGCGGACGGAACACTCGATGAAAAGGTTTTGGGCTGCAACGCTTTTGTTAACGGCGGCGAAATTCATGGCGATCCCTTTGTTCGCATGGACGGTCAGCAGGTGTTCCGTATGGCCGTGGGCTCCATGAGTGAGAGCGCTCAGACTGTTTTAAAAGATGCCGGTCTTACCGTTGACGATATCAACCGATATGTTCCGCATCAGGCTAATTTGCGCATTATGCAGAAAGTAGCCCAAAAGATTGGTATTTCGGAAGACAAAATGGTCGTGACGGTTAATCGACACGGCAATACCTCCGCGGCCTCCGTTCCGTTGGCATTGGATAACGCCGCGCGTCATAATGACATTCAAAAAGGTGATGTGGTTTTAATGCAAGCTGTCGGTGCAGGCATGGCTTGGGGCAGCGTTTTAGTCAAATGGACTAAGGAGAACATTTAATGAAATTAGCTTTTGTATTCCCGGGTCAAGGCAGTCAGACTGTCGGCATGTTGGATAGTTTTGCAGACAATGCTGTCGTGCAGACCGCTTTAAAGACCGCCAATGACGCATTGGGTGAAGATTTGGCCGAGATGATTCACAGCGGCCCGGCTGAGAGTCTTAATATGACGGTGAACACTCAGCCCGCCATGCTTACTTCAAGCGTTGCCCTTTATCAGGCTTGGCTGGCTTTGGGCGGTAAAAAGCCTGAAGTGATGGCTGGACACAGCTTGGGGGAATATTCAGCGTTGACGGCTGCCGGTGTATTTGATTTGGCTGATGCGGTGCGTCTTGTTCGCTTCCGCGCTAAGGCCATGCAGGAAGCTGTTCCTGTGGGGCAAGGTGGAATGGCAGCCATTATCGGTTTAAGTGATGAAGTGGTGGCCCAAGTCTGCCAGGAAGCTTCTGCTCAAGGCGTGGTTGAAGCGGTAAATTTCAACTCGCCCGGTCAGGTTGTGATCGCTGGCGAAAAGGCTGCTGTTGAAAAGGCTTGTGAATTGGCTAAGGTCCAGGGCGCCAAGCGCGCACTCGTTTTGCCGGTGTCGGCACCTTTCCATTCTTCTTTGATGAAGCCTGCAAGCGTTGCCCTTCGCGCCAAGCTTGAAGAAACTCCGATGAAGGCTCCAGAAATTGACGTTGTCGCCAACGTGGATGTGAAGGTCCATAAGGATAAGGAAGCGATCATTGAGGCATTGGCCTCTCAGGCAGCGGGCGCTGTTCAATGGGTAAAGACTATTCAAGCTTTTAAAGAATTGGGGGTTACGCATATCGTTGAATGTGGTCCGGGGCGTGTGTTAGCCGGACTTATTAAACGTATCGACAGCTCCATTGTTGTCAAAAATATTAATTCTCAAGACTCGCTTGTGGCCGTGCTTGAAGAAATTAACGCTGCTCAATAACTTAAGCAATAGGAAATAAAAATGACGAATGTGTTTACTGCTGACGCATTGAAAGATCAAGTGGTATTTGTGACCGGTGCTTCGCGCGGAATCGGGGCGGGGATTTTGGATGCTTGCCTGGCGGCCGGCGCAACGGTTATCGGCACAGCCACGAGCGAATCCGGCGCAGCCCGCATTACCGAAAAGATTTCTCAGGCTGGCGGCAAGGGTGAAGGCGTTGTTCTCAATGTCACCGATGCCGAACAAAGCGAAAAAGTATTGGCTGATGTAGCGGCTAAGTACGGTGCCGTGACGGTGTTGGTAAATAATGCCGGCATCACGCGTGATGGTTTGGCCATGCGTATGAAGGATGAACAATGGCAAGAGGTGATTGACACGAACCTGACGCCTGCCTTCCGTTTAAGCCGTATTGTCATGCGCGGCATGATGAAAGCTCGCAGTGGTCGCATCATCAATATCGTGAGTGTTGTGGGTTCCATGGGTAACGCGGGCCAAGCCAATTACGCGGCTGCCAAGGCCGGGGTTGCCGGTTTGACACGCGCTTTGGCTCGTGAATTGGCCTCACGCAATATCACGGTCAATGCTGTGGCTCCCGGCTTTATTGAAACAGACATGACCCGCGCGTTGCCTGAAGATCACCGCCAAGCCCTTTTGGCTCAAATTCCGCTTGCGCGCTTGGGTCAAACGGATGATATCGCCAATGCGGTGCTTTTCTTGGCTTCGCCTGCCGCTTCCTACATTACCGGTGTGACGCTTCACGTCAACGGTGGCATGTATATGGTATAGTCCGAAAGGATGAGGGTTTTCACCCTCATCTTTTTTATTTGCTCTGATAAAATACTAAGAAGTTAATTTTTCGGCGCACCTAGTGGCTGCGTCGGTTTGAATTGTCATCAAGGAGACTTATCAAATGAACGACATCGAACAACGTGTCAAGAAGGTTATCGCCGAACAATTGAGCATCAATGAAGCAGACATCAAGAATGAATCTGCTTTCATCGAAGACCTCGGCGCCGATTCTTTGGATACGGTCGAATTGGTTATGGCTTTGGAAGACGCTTTCAAGATTGAAATCCCGGACGATCAACAAGAAAAGTTGCGTACGGTTCAACAAGCGATTGACTACATCCAAGCCAACGCTAAGTAATATTTGCCATCTCTAAGATGGATGCCCCGCCTTAAACACCAAGTAATTGGTTAAGTTTGGGCGGGGTTTTGTTAATGAATTGAATATTTAAGGGAGAATGTCCATGCGTCGTGTAGTTGTAACCGGGCTTGGCATGGTTTGTCCGATCGGCAATGATGTAAAGACAAGTTGGGAAAATGCTTTGGCGGGGAAAAACGGTATTGGTCCGATTACCCGTTTTGATGCGAGCGGCATGGGCTGCCAAATCGCCGGTGAAGTCAAGGACTTCAATGTTGAAGAGTATTTGCCTGCTAAAGAAGCCCGTCGTTATGACCGCTATGTGCATTATGGCGTTGCCGCAGGTACGCAAGCTATTCGTGACGCAGGTCTTGATTTAGAAAAAGAAGATCTCACGCGTATCGGCTGCTCTATCGGTTCCGGTATCGGCGGTTTAGGCATGATTTGCGACAACTACCTCGCTCTTCATGAACGCGGAGCCCGTCGTGTTTCTCCCTTCATGATTCCCGGCACAATCATCAACATGATTTCCGGTCAATTGTCAATCATGTTTGGCTTAAAAGGTCCGAATATCGCTCATGTGACGGCTTGCACAACCGGTCTTCATGGAATCGGTGAAGCCAGCTGGATCATTCGCCGTGGTGATGCCGATGTGATGGTGGCCGGTGGCGCCGATGCGAGCATCTGCCCGGTCGGCGTGGCTGGCTTTGACAATATGCACGCTTTGAGCCGCCGCAACGATGACCCTGCTCACGCTTCCCGTCCCTTTGATAAAGACCGTGATGGTTTCGTGATGGGTGAAGGCGCCGGTGTTGTGGTGATCGAAGAACTTGAACACGCCTTGGCTCGTGGCGCTCACATTTACGCTGAAATTGTGGGCTACGGTTTGACGAGTGATGCCGGTCACATTACGACGCCGAACACGGACGGTCCGAGACGCTGTATGGAAATGGCTCTGGCTCGCGCCGGCATCAAACCGGAAGACATTGATTACTTGAACGCTCACGGAACATCAACAAGCGTTGGTGATATCAATGAAACCAAGGCAATCAAAGAAGCTTTTGGTGAAGCCGCTAAGAAGCTTGTGGTCAACTCCACGAAGTCTATGACCGGTCACTTGTTGGGTGGTGCCGGCGGCATTGAATCCGTCTTCACGATCTTGGCTGTGAAGAATCAAGTCTCGCCCCCGACGATTAATATCGTTGAACAAGACCCGGAATGCGATTTGGACTACTGCGCCAACGCTGCCCGTCCGATGAAGATTCGTTACGCCATGAAGAATTCTTTCGGTTTCGGCGGCACGAACGGTACGTTGATCTTCAAGCATTGGGAAGAATAATTTCTAGCTTGTGATTAATATATGGCCCGAAGAATCTGAATTTGGCTCTTCGGGCTTTGTTCTTTCTGTTTAGGAGTAATGATGGATATCCAAAAAGACAATCAGATGTATATGCAGGTGGCCATGCTTGCTGCGCAAAGAAGCTATGCTAAGCGGCTTAAGGTCGGTTGTGTGATTGTGAAAAACAATTCCATCATCTCAATCGGTTGGAACGGTATGCCGACGGGTTATGACAATTGTTGCGAGATGGAAGTGGATGGTAAATTAGTAACGCGTCCCGAGGTGCAACATGCTGAACTCAATGCCATTGCGAAGTTAGCCTATAACGGCTACTGCAGCAAGGACGCGGCGATTTTTATTACGCACAGTCCCTGCATTCATTGTTCACTGTTAATTCAGAAGTGTGGCATCTCGCATGTTTACTATCATGAGATGTATCGGGATGATACCGGTATTAAATTTTTAAAGAGTGCAGGAATTGTTGTAGAACAGCTTTAGTTGAAGATAATTGTTGTTGCATTGAGCCCACGTTTTGTGGGCTTTTTTATTGCCTGTTGATATGTGTCAAGACGATTTTCTAGGGGGGGGGCAGAATTAGGCTCAGCAATCCTGCCTGTTTCACGGAGTAACCGATATGAAAAATATTTTTCTCAAAACCTCAATTGCTACAGCCATTTCGTTAATTTCTTTTACATCTTTTGCCGCATCCACATTTGGAACAGAAGTCAAAATTGATAATGTGGTGGTACAGGATAGCATCAAAGAAGCACTTGCAAATGGTGTCAATCAGAGTGTTTCAATCGTTAATACAGATGAGGACAAAAGAGCTGTCCACGTGGATAATGACACAGTTTCGATTCTAGGTAATCAAATCGATATTAATGGTATTAAGGGAGTATTCACTGAAGCCATCCGTGCAGAAAATGGTTCCACCTTGAATATTGGTAGTGACAAAACAGAGAAAATTACCCTTCAAAGTAGCGGCGATGTTGTGATGGCAAAAATTAAATCCAGCATCAATATTAAGGCTGATGAAGTGAGTTTTATAGCTGGAGAGGAAGGTGCAGCTATTTGGTTGCAGAATAATACTGAAACAAGCTCGCTTCCTATTGGTGGTACGCATTTAACTATCGATGCTAAGAATACTGTTATTACTGCAGGATCCGCAGGTATGAGAGTTTTTTCTAACAGTAAGGTAGACATCACAGGTAATCTAACGATTAATGCACCTGTTGCAATTGATACTAGAGGAAATTCAGAGATAAATATTAATGAAAATGGACAATCAACCGTTGTGATTAATGGAGATATTCATTTTGAAACACCGGGATCTGATGATAATAGCGGTCAATATCTTGATTCCAAAGTGAATATTAACTTGGTTGGTGAGTCTTCTTCATGGACTGGTGGGATCGCTAAAGCATACGCTGAGTACCTGGGAGAGGAAGATATGCTTCATTACACGGAAGTTAATAGTTTTTCTTTGACACTTAAAGATGGGGCTACTTGGAACGCTAAATCAGCAGATGTTTCCGGCTACAAAGATGGAATGATAACAGATTCTTCTATTGTTGCCAATAATGTGAATTTAGAAAATGGTGTTATTAATGTAATTGACACACACGATGTAAAAATCGGCACATTAGGCGGTTCGGGCGGAGCAATTAATCTTGTTGCAAGTACTGAGAATGGAAAAGATATTCATTCGGGTACGGTAGATATTAAAACTACCACATCAACTCTTCCTGTAACTGTTTCATTGATTGGTATGACTGCAGATGATATTACAGACGCTAATGCCGCAATGGAATCACTAAACAAAAAGGTAAGTGGCGGACAATTAGTTAAAACTCAAACTATTTCAGAAGGTGATATTAAGGGAGCAATTACTCAAACAATTGCGGCTGACGGTGCAGGGTCTGCGATTAAGGTTTCTGAAAACACAAAGCTTGCATCTTTCCGTGGATTAAATGCTACGGCACTCGTTGCTTGGCGTGACGAAGTGGCCTACACCAACCAACGTATGGAATTCCTTCGTGATAACAGCCATGCTTATGGTGCTTGGGCTCAAGTCTACGGTGGCGAAAGCAAGTACGAAGATAAGGCAGAACTCACGACAACAACCGTTCAAGTCGGTGCTGATATGACAATCGGTGATTGGCTTGCCGGTGCCGCCTTCTCTTATATGACCGGTGAAGCTGACTTGTTACGCGGAGATGCTGATACGGACGCCTACACCTTGTCCTTGTATGCTGAACGTAACTTTGACTCCGGTCTCTTTGTTAACGGTTTAGCTCGTTATGGTCGTTTGTCTACGGATGCAACCGCCGGCAATATGGATGCGTCTTATGACAATAATGCCTTTAGCTTAGGCGGTAATGTGGGCTATCGCTTCACCTTTGCAGAACAAGCTTTTGTTGAACCGAACCTCGGACTTCAATACGCTTATGTGATGGGTGATGACTATAAGGCAAGCAACGGAGTGAAGGTCAAACAAGATGACTTTGACGCTTTGATTGCAAGCTTAGGCGCTCGCATTGGTTTCAATTTCCCGAATAATGCCGGTAAGCTCTTTGCCCGTGCATCTGTTAACCATGATTTCCTCGGTGAAATTGACGGTACGGCTTCAAAGGCTAATTTGGCTGAAAGCATGTATATGGATCTTGGCGGTACTTGGGTAACCTATGGTGTTGGTACACAATTTAACATTACGGATAACTTGTCTGTTTGGGGTAATGTTGATCGTACGACCGGTGGTGAAGTTTCTACCAATTACATGATGAATGCTGGTTTGAGATACGTTTTCTAAGATCTTATAAAACTTAATTTCATTTCTTCAAATGTGTCAGGAATATGAATTTTTCCTGGCACATTTTGTTTTATTGATAAGAATCAAAACGAATTTCTGGGGGGGGGCAGAATTGAGGTGTTTACAGGAGATAAAACATGCATCGAAAACTTTCCTCTATTTCTATAGCCCTAATATCGGCTTTTTTTGTACCACAAATTTCATACGCAGAAATGATTGGCGCAACTAGCGGTGACATTCTAGTTGAAGATGGTGTGATTGTTAGTACTCAAAATTTTGGCGTCTACTCAATGAAGGGATATACAGCTCAGGTTATTGATGATGTAATCGATATTACGGCTAACGTTGAAGGCATTAAATCATCTAAGGCAGGTTCGAAAGTTATTCTTGGATCAGCTAATACCGAAAGCGTAACAATTACTGTTAATTATCCAAAGTTCACTCGTTTTGACATAGCGAGTATTTACAGTGAGAAAGGAGGATTATCCTCTGTAGAAAGTGAGAAAATATATCTGAACGCCTCAACCTCCTCAGATCGAGCCGCTTATGGAATCTCAGTTAATGAAGGTACCGCAGAAGTCGGTACTGCTAATACAGAGCTAATTTATATTAATAGCCAAGGGAACTCAAAACCAGCTGAGGGTACTAATGCTGAAAGCTCTGGTATTTTTGCTTTTAAGTCTGGTAGTTTAGTGAAGGTAAATACTAAAAAGTTAGTAATCGATTCCAGCGGAGTAGGTTTGTTTGTTCAAAATAACACTCAGGAAGTTCAAGCACCTAGTGATAGTGCAAGTATTCAAATAAATGCTGAGCATACAGAAATTAATGCTCAAGATACTGGAATAAGAGCTTTTTCAAATGGTCAAATTAATATCTCAGGGGGTGTAACAATCAATGCTCCCACAGCATTTGATGTTAGAGGTAACTCGACAGTAAAAATCAATACCAGTAAAGAGGGTACTGTTCAAATTAACGGAGATATTGCTTTTGAAACACCAGGGCCAGCTGGAAATAGTGGTGACATTATAAATGCGAATGTTGATATTTATTTAACTGGTAGCGATTCTTATTGGAATGGTAACGCGTATCAGCATTATGCTAAAGACATTGAAGATGATGAAGAAAATACAAATACAAAGGTCACGGGACTGCATGTAACTTTAGCTGACAGCGCTCAATGGACTCCGACAATCATTACTGATAGTACTGAAGGTGACACAATATTGAAGGGGCAGGCCCTTAATGATCTGACTTTGAATGGTGGTGTTATTAATTTAACCCAAGGTTCGGATCAAAAGGTTCTTATTGAAGAAACAAGGGGGACAGGTGGCACGGTTAACTTGTCGACAACAACTGCTCCAGATGGTACCTTGACTGCAGCGATTCTCGATTTTGGCGCTATTGATGGTACGCCAGCTTTAGCTGTAAATTACACTGGCATTACTGCGGACGATGTCAAGAGCGGAAATCTTGCTGATATAAAGGGAGGAGTTACATCTACAGAAGGTTCTTCTTTTACTCAAACTAAATTTGTTGAACAAGGTGCCGTCAAGGGCGCAATTACTGAGACTTACAATGAAAAGGGTGAATTTGTTTCTCGTACCGTGGCCGAAAACACTCGCCTAGACGCATACGGATCTGTTGCCGCTTTGAGCATCATGCAGTGGCGCCATGAAATGAACGATCTCACTAAACGTATGGGTGATTTGCGCACAAGTCCTCAAGGCGTTGGTTCTTGGGCTCGTATCTATGGTTCTGAACAAGAATACGGTTCTCAAAACCTTACGGCTAAGAATACGTCCGTTCAAATTGGTGCGGATACCGATATTGGTAACGGTTGGAAAGTGGGTGCTGCTTTCACGTATACCGATGGTTCAGCGGATTATGACTTAGGTGACGCCGACAACAAAGCTTATGGTTTAGGTGTCTACGGTACTTGGATGGCTGACAATGGTCAGTTTGTGGATTTGATTGCTAAATACAGTCGTTTAGATACAGACTTCAAGCTTGAGGGCATGAACGGCAGTTCTGACAACAATGCCTTTAGTGTCAGCGCCGAATACGGTTGGCACTTAAGACTTGGTGAATTCGGATTCTTTGAGCCGCAAGCTGAAGTGACTTATGGCTATATCCAAGGTGATAAATTCCACACGAGTAATGGTGTTGAAATTGATCAAGACGATTTTAAATCGCTGATCGGTCGCATCGGTTTCAGAACCGGCTTCCACTTCCCGAAAGACAAAGGTTTAATCTACGCCCGTGTCTCTGGTTTGCATGATTTCAAAGGAGACTTTGACTCAACGGCCACATTGATGTCTGATCGCAGTATTTACGACAACATCGGTGAAGATTTGGGTGATACGTGGGTTGAATTCGGTATCGGCGCCAACTTTAATTGGACACCGAACACATACACCTATGTCGACCTTGAACGCACCAATGGCGGAGACGTCAAGGAAAACTGGCGTTGGAACATCGGTCTTCGACACGTCTTTTAATTAGACGTTAAGTTTTAATTTCAAATGTGCCAGGAATGCGAAATATTTCTGGCACTTTTTTTAAATACTGAAAAATAGCTCGAGCATTGATTAGATCAGCAAGAAAAACTTTTAGAGTCTATTCCTTTAAAACATCATTTAACGATATCTGGATAAAAATGACTTACAGATAAAAAACATTGAGAATAACAAAGACTTCTATGTTTCTCAGGTCAAATTTGTGGTGCTCATCAAGAGTATTTTTCATTTGTTTCAAATGATTGGTGTAGCATGAATGATAACGTTATTTGTCAGTTAAATAGGAGGGTGCGATGAGTGTGCAAGAATTTGATCAGGACTTGGTTGAGACCATTCAGAAGTTAAAGACCGAGCCGGATGTGATCAAGGCGCTCACTCTTGTAAAAGAGCATTTGCCAGAAATGATTGAGTTGCAAAAAGAACTCGCTTTAATTGAAGCGCCCTCTTTCCACGAAAAGAAGAAAGCTGAGCGTTACGCAGAACTCTTAAAAGAAGCCGGATTAGAAGATGTCTCAATTGATGATCATTTCAATGTGATAGGGCGTATCTCAGGTATTGGGCACACAGGAAAGTCCGTCTTGTTAGAAGGGCACTTGGATACTGTTTTCTCGTTTGGCGATGTAAAAGGAGTTACTGTCGATGAACAAGGCCGGATTCACTGTCCCGGCATTTGTGACGACACACGAGCGCTCGTGGCAAACCTTTCTGTTTTAAAGGCTCTCAAGTCAGTCGGCATTCGTCCCTACCATGACATTATTATCGCGGGGACTGTTTGTGAAGAAGGTTTAGGAGGTATGTTGGGAATGCGCACGGTCCTGGATTCCCTTGAAAAGAAAACGGAGATCCTCGCCTCGATTTCTATTGATGGAGCAACGAATGACCGCTTCTATGCCAATGCGACAGGCATGGTGGATTGGTCTGTGACGTTTACAGGTCCCGGTGGTCACGCGTGGACTGCTTTTGGTATTCCGAGTGCAGTGCATGCGGCTAGCAGGGCGGCCACATTGGTGGCGGATATTGAATTGCCAACGAACCCAAAAACAATCACGACAGTGAGTTTGATTGAAGGGGGACAAGCTATACATGGTATTGCTCAAAAATGTACCTTTAAGATTAACGCGAGGTCTGATTCCCAGGAAGCATTGGAAGAACTTAATTGCCGGATGATTAAAGCTTTTGAGCAGGGAGCAAAGTTGGAAAATGAACGCTGGGGAAAAACAGATATTGTCAAAGTGACATATGAAAAACTCTTAAATATCCCGGCGGGTAACCAGGATGACAACTGTCGCATTATTCAAGCCGCTAAATTGGTGACCGAAGCCATTGGCATTAAACCGATCTTTATGCCCGGTGGAAGCACCAATGCGAACATAGCCATTGGCAAGGGAATTCCGGCCGTCTGTTTCGGCCGGGGAGGAGAGGAATACGGTCAACATACCTTAGATGAGTGGTTTAATCCTGAAGGTGTGGAAGCTTGTGAGCAGAAATCTATTTTGATGTTGCTGACGCTGGCAGGCCTTGATGAAAGAATTAACCCGTTGGGAGAGACGCTTTAAGAGGTAATTTCTCATCAGCTTTTGTAAGTTCCATGTAAGAATCTTTGCTGCGTATAAAAATGCCGAAAGTTCTATGAATTCTCGGCATTTTCTTCATTAAAAGAATATGTTGGCGTGTTACAATGGCCTCGTTTCGGAATAAAGGGAAAGGCAGTTTTTCTAGCCGGTTTTCCCATTGGTCCGAATACGTGTTTTCAACGTTATTAAATTCGACTGATGCAAAATATTCGCAATTTTTCCATTATTGCCCACATCGACCATGGTAAATCCACACTCGCTGACCGTTTGATTCAGCGTTGCGGGGGGTTGTCTGACCGCGAGATGGAATCTCAGGTATTGGACTCCATGGACCTTGAAAAAGAGCGCGGCATTACGATTAAAGCGCAGACGGCGGCTTTGAAGTACAAGGCTAAAGACGGACAAGTCTATGAACTTAACCTTATTGACACGCCGGGGCACGTGGACTTTTCTTACGAAGTCTCCCGATCACTGAGCGCTTGCGAAGGGGCGCTTTTGGTGGTTGATGCCACGCAAGGCGTAGAGGCTCAAACGGTTGCCAACTGCTATACGGCCATTGATTTGGGTGTGGAAGTGATTCCGGTACTCAATAAGATGGACCTTAACTCCGCCAATCCCGATGAAGCTAAAGAAGAAATTGAAGATGTGATCGGAATTGACGCGACGGATGCGATTCCATGCTCGGCCAAAACGGGAATGGGGGTTGAAGATATCCTTGAGCGCATCGTTCGCGATGTGCCGGCTCCGAAGGGAAGCGACACGGATCCGTTGCAAGCGTTGATTATTGACAGCTGGTTTGATAACTACGTAGGCGTTGTGATGCTTGTGCGTGTTGTCAATGGCACGATTAAGCCTAAAGACAAGATTTACCTGATGGCCACAGGCGCCACCCACTTAGTTGAACAGGTAGGTAAATTCACACCGAAATCCACTCAATGCGAAAGGCTGTCTGCCGGAGAAGTGGGTTTTGTCATTGCGGGTGTCAAAGAACTTCGGGATGCCAAGGTCGGTGATACGATTACGTTGGCCAATAAGATGGCCAAAGAGCCGTTGCCCGGCTTCAAACAAGTTAAGCCTCAGGTCTTTGCCGGACTTTATCCGGTTGAATCGAACCAATACGAAGCCCTTAGAGATGCTTTAACGAAGTTGCAGTTAAACGACGCGGCTTTGCAATTTGAGCCTGAAGTTTCGCAAGCGTTGGGCTTTGGTTTCCGGGCGGGTTTTTTAGGTCTTTTGCATATGGACATTGTGCAGGAGCGCCTGGAGCGCGAATTCAACATGGACCTGATTACCACGGCTCCCTCGGTTGTCTATGAAGTGCTCAAGACAGACGGTGAAGTGATCCAAGTTGAAAATCCTTCCAAGTTGCCCACACCTGACAAAATTGCAGAAATCCGTGAGCCGATTGACACGGTGACGATCTTTGTTCCAAGTGATTACGTCGGTACCGTGATGAAGCTTTGTAATGAAAAACGCGGTGTACAGACCAACTTGGCCTATCATGGCCGTCAGGTGCACTTGACGTACGATTTGCCGTTGGCAGAAATTGTGCTCGACTTCTTTGATCGCTTAAAGTCATTGACTCGTGGCTACGCGTCTATGGACTACGAATTTAAAGAGTACCGAGCGGCTGACGTCGTAAAGGTTGACATGCTTATTAACGGCGATCGCGTGGATGCGCTTTCATCCATTATCCATCGCGCCAATTCTGTCGCCCGCGGTCGTGAAATCGTTACACGTCTTCGTTCGCTCATTCCGCGCCAGATGTATGACGTTGCCATTCAGGCAGCCATCGGCGCCAACATTATTGCCCGTGAAAACGTGAAGGCGCTCAGAAAGAATGTGCTCGCTAAGTGCTACGGCGGCGACATTACTCGTAAGAGAAAACTTTTGGAAAAACAAAAGGCGGGTAAGAAGCGCATGAAACAAGTGGGTACGGTTGAAATTCCTCAGGAAGCATTCCTTGCCATTTTGCAAGTGGATGACAAATAATCGGGGGCTGAAATGAATTTTTCTTTAATTTTGATGTTATTGACGGTTGGCACCGGCATTATTTGGTGTCTTGACCGCTTCCTGTGGCGCCCGAAACGTTTGGCTCGTGCAAAAGAAGAGGCGGATCGTTTCTCAGAACTTAATCGCCAGGCTATTGACCAGGGGGAGATGAGTGTCATCGGTGAAGCGCAGAGCATTTATCAGCGAATCAGCGCTCAGCCCAAATGGATTGAATACACGGGCGGTTTTTTCCCGGTCATTCTGTTTGTTTTCCTTTTGCGCTCTTTCCTTGCCGAGCCCTTCCGTATTCCTTCCGGATCGATGCTGCCGACTTTGCACGCCGGTGACTTTATTCTCGTTAACAAGTACGAGTACGGTTTGCGCTTCCCGGTCTTCAATTTTGCCATTACCGAAGGCTCGGCGCCCAAGCGCGGTGACATTGTCGTCTTTAAATACCCGTTGGATAAAAATGTTGACTTTATTAAGCGCGTGATCGGTTTGCCCGGTGATGAAATCCGTTATGTTGACAAGCAGCTCTATATCAACGGCGAGCTTCAACAAACAACGCCCGACGGCTCTTTCTTTGATAAGGAAACCTACACGGATTTAGACCAATTTGATGAAAACTTGGATGGCGTCGAACACAAGATCCTTGAAAATGACAAGATGCCTTCCATGGCTCGCCCGGTTCAAGGCCACAATGGTTTGAATCAATGTCTCTACAACATGGGAGATGTGGTCTGCAAAGTCCCCGAAGGTCATTACTTCATGATGGGTGACAATCGCGACAATTCTGCTGATAGCCGCTTCTGGGGTTTTGTGCCGCGTGAAGATATTGTTGGCCGAGCCTTTTTCATTTGGTTAAATATCAGTGACATGGGCCGCATCGGCTCCATTCAATAGGAGATCGGAGATGTTGCCCTTAGAAAGCCTTGAAGAAAAAATTGGTTACCGCTTCACAAACCGCAAACTTCTGCAGCGTGCCGTCACACATCGCTCATTTGGAGCAGAAAATAACGAGAGACTCGAATTTTTAGGCGATTCCGTTTTAAATTGTGTGATTGGTCAAGCCCTCTTTTTACGAGACGCTCATTTCAACGAGGGATCTCTTTCACGCGTTCGCGCGAACTTGGTATGCCAGGATGCTTTGGCTGAAATTGCCAATCGTTTGGTTTTATCCGATTATCTTCGCCTAGGTGAAGGCGAAATGAAGACGGGCGGAGCCCACCGCCCATCCATTCAGTCAGATGCGATGGAAGCCATTTTCGGCGCTATCATGACTGAAAGCGGTTTTGATACGGCTAAAGCCGTGATTCTGAAACTTTATGAGCCGGTTTTAAGTAAGCTCACGCCGGAGCGCATGGGTAAAGACGCTAAAACGCTATTGCAGGAATTCTTGCAGGCTCACCATTTAGGATTGCCCGAATACACTGTGGTTGATATCCGCGGTGCCGCGCATGATCAAACATTTGATTGTCAGTGTGAAGTCAAAAAGTTGGCTATTTGTGTGAAGGGGACTGGCAAGAGTCGCCGCTCAGCCGAGCAGGCGGCAGCCAAAATCGCCTACGAATTGGCTGAACAGCATTTCCATAACAAGAAAAAGGGGGATCACTAAGATGCCTCAAGTACCGGAAAATTTCCGTTGCGGCTACATTGCCGTTGTGGGCCGCCCGAATGTTGGCAAAAGCACGCTTATCAATACCATCATCGGCGAGAAGGTGAGTATTACGTCCAAAAAGCCACAAACAACACGCAACCGTGTTTTGGGCGTCGTGACGAATGAGCGGGCACAGTTTGTTTTTGTGGACACGCCGGGGTTTCAGACCAAGTACGGCAATGCCCTTATTCGCGGTATGAATCGCTCTGTCAGAAGCGCACTGGGTGAAACCGATGCCGTGGTGCTTGTGATTGAAAGCGGCGGTTGGAAACCAGCGGATGAAAAGGTCTTGGAACTGATTAATCCTGAAGCTAAAAACGTCATTTTGGCTATCAATAAAGTGGATTTGATGAAGGAGCGTGATGCGCTGTTGCCTTTGATGGCGCAATCCATGCAAAAATTCCCCTTTGCCGCGATTGTTCCTGTTTGCGCTGAAAAAGGAAAACAAGTATCCGAATTGATGGCGGAGATTGAAAAACTTTTGCCTGAAAATCCGCCTTTCTTTGATCCGGATATTTATACCGATAAATCACCGCGCTTTTTAGCCGCGGAAATCATTCGTGAGAAAGCCTTCCGACTTTTAGGCGATGAGTTGCCTTATGGAATCGCGGTAACGATTGATAAGTGGGTTGAAGACGACAAGCGGGCAGAAATTATTGCAACGCTTATCGTTGAGCGCGAAGCTCATAAGGGAATTGTGATCGGAGCGCAGGGTGAAAAATTGCGTGAGATCTCGCGCCTGGCTCGCGCGGATATCGGTGAGATGCTCGGTAAAAACGTTTACCTTGAAGTCTGGGTCCGCGTGAGAAAGGGTTGGAATGATGATGCCCGGGCACTTAAGAGCTTGGGATACGAGTAATGTCTGAAGTACCATCCAGGGAAAACAAAGAGCGCCGCGTCAACAGTGATGACGCGGCTTTTGTGCTTCAGAGCTGGAATTGGAAGGAGACAAGCCTACTTGTCGAATTTTTCACTTTGCATCATGGCAAAGTGGTGGCCGTTGCTCGCGGAGCCAAACGACCGGGCAGTCACTTCCGAGGGCTTCTTACCCCCTTTTCCCCGTTGAAAATTGGCTTTTCCGGACAAAATGAAGTCAAAAATCTGCTAAGGGCCCAGTGGTTGGGTGGCTTTTTTCCGATTGAGGGCGATGCCCTTTTCTCAGCTTTTTATGTCAATGAGCTACTTGTGAGACTTTTGGCCAGAGAAGATGAGATGAGCGAATTATTCGCCTCATATGTTCGAGTCTTGGAAAAGTTGGCCGATGCCGAATCCAATCATGAAGTCGCTCTCAGAACGTTTGAGTTGGAACTGATGGAGAGTTTGGGGTACGGTCTTCCTGTGACTGGTGAGCCTTGGTATTGGGACGGTGAGGAATTAAAACCTTGGAATGAGGATGTTATTGAAACAAATCGTCATCTGGTTATCCCCTCTGAGATGATTCGCAAGCTCCATGACCGTGACTTTCGTTCCAAAGAAACACTGACTTTTGCCAAACAACTCATGAGACGGATGATTACCCATTACGCGGGTGATAAGCCCCTTAATACCCGTCGGATATTTGAAGAATTAAAAAGGCTTTAAAGGAAATAATGTGATTAGAGGAATCGGTTGTGATGTAGTGGAAGTAAGCCGCGTGGCCGATGTGATAAGTAAACATGGCGAGCGCTTTGTTGAGCGTCTTCTTACCGAAAATGAACGTCCGCTATACAGAAAACGTAAAGCGCTCAGTGACTCGCATGCCTTGGCTTTTGTTGCTTCCCGTTGGGCAGTAAAGGAAGCGGTTTCAAAGGCGCTCGGAACCGGTATTGCCGAAGATGTGACCTTTCAGTCCATGGAAGTCATGCATAACGCTAAGGGGGCGCCTCTTATGCTCTTTAAGGATCCGCTTAAGGAGCGTTTGATGCAGGAAGGCCTTTTTGTTCACGTTTCAATTACCGATGAAAAAAGTGTCGTGGCAGCTTTTGCCGTGGCTGAGCAGAGATCTTAGAGGAGTTCGTGATGGGACCGCTTGTATTGGATATCGAAGGAACAGCACTTACAAAAGATGATGTTCGAAGGATTGCAGATCCTTTGGTCGGAATGGTGATTTTGTTTACAAGAAACTACCGAGATCGTGATCAGCTCACAGAACTCTGCTCGGCTATTCATGCGGTAAAGCCTGGGTTGCTGATTGCCGTTGATCATGAAGGCGGGCGTGTGCAGCGCTTCCAAGAGGGGTTTACCAAAATTCCTGCCATGGCGAAATTGGGCGAAAAGTGGATTGATGAACCGGAAAACACGTTGTTGTCAGCGATGGCCTGCGGTTATGTGATGGCTGCAGAACTTCGTGCCTGCGGAGTGGATTTCACCTTTGCTCCTTGCTTGGATATTAATTTTGGTCGTTCACAGATTATCGGTGAACGCGCCTTTTCAAATAATCCCAATGTTGTGACGCAATTGGCTCTGGCAGTTATTCAAGGCTTGCGTTTAGCCGGTATGAGCAATTGCGGTAAACATTTCCCGGGTCACGGTTGGGTGATTGCAGACAGTCACCTGGAATTGCCCGTTGATGACCGACCGTGTGACCGACTACTTTTTGCTGATCTTAAGCCTTATCGGTGGATGGGACAGGCATTGGACTCTGTGATGGCAGCTCACGTGCTCTATCCGAAGGTTGATTCAAACCCTGCCGGTTTTTCTGAACATTGGCTCAAAAAGGTTTTAAGGGAAGAGTTGCACTTTACCGGTGTGGTCTTTTCTGATGATCTTTCCATGAAAGGAGCTGTGGGCGTGGGTGACGTAACGCAAAGAGCACAGGCGGCGCTTCAAGCAGGCTGTGACATGTTAATTCAATGCAATGACTTTGAAGCCTCTGATCAGCTCTTGGCTTCTCTTAGGTTTGAAAACATGGCGGAAAGAGCGGAAAGAGTTAAGCGATTGTCTCCGAAGGGGGACGCTCCTACTTGGAAAGAACTCGTTAAAACGGCTTTATATAAACGCTCAAAGGACCTGGTTCCTGCGGTTTAACAGAGGTGCAGGGTTGTCAAAAAGAAAAAATTTTCAAAAAAGTGACAAAAAGACTTGCATTTCGAAAAAGGTTCATTAAAATACTCAACCTGTCGCGGGAATAGCTCAGTTGGTAGAGCGCAACCTTGCCAAGGTTGAGGTCGCGAGTTCGAGACTCGTTTCCCGCTCCAAGTTTCTTAAAATAGCCTAGGTTGATGCCTAGGCTATTTTGTTATCCGGAATCGATTTTGCCAAAGAGGAATAGCTTGGCTGTAAAAGTCAGTCGGATTCTTGGCGGAAATCGGTGCAAAGCCAAGATGATGCCAGGCATGGTTGAGTTCTTCTAAAAGATTTTCACTAAGGGGGCGTGCTCCGCCTTGTTTACTGAGTTTTTCGTGTCGATCGTTCAGAACTAGAGGAATGTGCATATATGTCGGTTCTTGCCAGCCCAGGGCACGATAAATTGCTAATTGACGAGGAGTATTGTCAATGAGGTCCGCTCCGCGCACGATATCCGTCACACCGCTGTCATGGTCATCAATAACGACAGCTAATTGGTAAGCAAATAAACCGTCGGCTCTTTTTACCACAAAATCGCCTACTTCTTTTTCAACATTTTGACTGTAGCGTCCGCTCCAACGATCGATAAAGGCGATAGGCGTGCTGTTGGTTAAAAATCGCCATGAGCGAATCGCTCCGTGAGGGCCTTGGCGACAAGTTCCCGGGTAGTGATTAAGAGGGGAGCCTAAACGCCTATTTTCTTCTTCAATCGTGTGTCGGCTACAGGAGCAACCATAGACTTTTTTCTGTGTAATCAGCTGATAAATGACTTCTAAGTAACGATCGGTTCTTTGGCTTTGCCACAGAATGGGGCCATCGCTTTTCATTTCAAGATGATCGAGCACAGACAATATGCCTTCTGCCCATTCTTTTTTGCAGCGTGTTTGATCAACGTCTTCAATGCGTATGAGCCATTTCCCATGATGAGCTTTGGCATCAATGAAGCTGGCGAGAGCCGCTACAAGGCTGCCCGCATGCAATAAGCCGGTAGGAGAAGGAGCAAATCGTCCGATGTAGTCTTCAGTCATAGAAGCCCAATTTTAAAGCAAAACAAAACCCCGATCATTTCTGACCGGGGTTAATTGAAGCTACTCGAAACTCTTAAAGAGTTTCAACCGTCGATCTTAATACTTGTCGAAGTATTCTTGAATCTTCTTCGGATCGCTGGTCTTCGTCAAAGCCAATTGCAACAACACGCGAGCCTTTTGCGGGTTGAGGTATTGACCGGCAACGAAACCGTACTTAGCGTCGTTGATTTCAGCATCCTTCGTGGCAGAGCCTGTCGGGACACGAGAAGAACGAACGACGACTACGCCGTCCTTAGCAGCCTTTTCAAGGATCGGGAACAAGTTCTTGTGGATGTTACCGTTACCGACACCAGCGGTCACGATACCCTTGTAGCCGGCCTTCAACAAAGCTTGAAGCGGTTCAGCAGGAACGTTGGAGTAGTTGTAAACGATACCAACCTTCGGCAAAGACGTCAGCTTGGAAACGTCAAACGGGGTCTTCGTGGTATGGGGCGTTGCGGGCGTATTGCCGAAATGCACCTTGGAGTTGAAAACATAGCCCATCGTACCGAAGTTAGCGCCTTGGAAGGTTTCCACAGCGGTCGTGTTGGTCTTGATCACGTCGCGAGCACCGATGATCTTGTCGTCCATGGCAACCATGGCACCGCGGTTAGCGGCTTCCTTGGAAGCGGCAACCACAACGGCGTTGTACAAGTTCTTCGGACCGTCAGCAGACAAACCGGTGGAGGGCAACATGGCGCCGACGAAAACGATCGGCTTCGTGCACTTGGCAGTCAAGTGAACAAAATAGGCCGTTTCTTCCATCGTGTCCGTACCGTGCGTGACAACGAAACCATCAACCTTGTTGCAGTCTTCATTGATCGTCTTCACGAGCTTGAGCCACACATCATCGGTCATATCTTGAGAACCGATTTGAACGACTTGCTTCGGAATGACATTTGCCACTTCAGCCAAAGCGGGGACTGCAGCGACCAAATGGTTCACGGAGACCTTACCGGCGGTATAAGCCGTGCCCGTGGCCGATTGGCCGGCGCCAGCGATCGTACCGCCCGTAGCCAAAACTTCAACGTTCGGCAAAGCCATGGCGGTGGCGCTGGCAGCCACTAAGGCAGTGGCCAACAAAGTATGTTTCAATTGCATATACAACTCCTCATATGTAAAACGATTGCTTCCCATGTGTCCTTACAGACAACACACAAGCAGGGGGAGCATTTGCTCTCAGCCTTCTATCATAGGTGAAATTGACTAGATGGGCGCATATTTTTTAATCAGCTTTTGCCATTACACAATATTTTGTTATTTTTTAATGGATAACCTCTTAACTAGTTGATTTTAAAAGAGACTTTTGGTTTGATAAATTTAGAATCTTCTAATTTATTGATTATTTTGGAAATTTTAGCCTTTAGTAGTATTATCCCCATATTGATTTTTTCAAATTATTGATTAAAATACACCCCTTCAAGTGCGCCGGTAGCTCAGTTGGATAGAGTACCTGGCTACGAACCAGGGGGTCGCGGGTTCGAATCCTACCCGGCGCACCA
>OOAG01000185.1_pt1 | contig 63706 bp, 54 predicted proteins | sample 1671461 | NCBI WGS metagenome assembly OOAG01 (sample SAMN06348159, study PRJEB24527) | human gut metagenome | biome: human gut; feature: ankylosing spondylitis patient; material: feces | host: Homo sapiens | place: China | collected 2015-10 | reverse complement strand
CCTATTTGAAATTTTGAAAGCAAAGTAGCTGAAATATAAGCAGTTAGAGTTATAGGTTCAAAACCCTGTCTCTCCGCTGTTTATAAAAAAGGTCCCGTAAAATTGATGTTTTACGGGACCTTTTTTATTTAAATGTTTTCATCGAAAATTTGTGTCCTGAAATAGAATGTAGCAAGAAGTTGGATATTTTGTATATAAGCTTGACAGCTTAGTATCGAGGAAAAATGCCTTTTTATTTTCCATTTTGAATGTCGTTTTATGGGAAACAGACTGAAAAATTAAAATATTTCAAAAGAAAATGAACCTATTACCAACTTTGATTGTTAGGTAAAGAAAAACCAAAAAGAGAATGAATAAAGTTTATGTATTATTGATGGCTGGTGTTTTGGCTGCTTCATGCTCGAAAAAAGAAGTGGAAATGCCACAGGAAGGGAAGGATTTAATTGAAATTGTAACGAACGTGGCTCCTCAGACACGAGTTCCGAATTTGGAACAGGACGGAAGCGGTAATTTTGTGCAAGGTGATGTCTTGTCCGTTTTTGTGTCGGGAAATATGAATACCATTCATACTACATATACATTGGGCACGACTTCGATGACATGGAGCGGGCTTAAATTGGCGGGAGATGTTTCGGAAGTTACTTTTTCGGCCTGCTATCCGCAACAGGAGTTAGGCAGCGATGGTACATTTGAGTTTAATACTTACTCGGCAGAATATAAGGATTTGTTGCTGTCTGAAGCACAGAAGGTAACTGTTGGTACTCCTAAGCCGGTCAATCTTTCTTTTAATCATGCTATGCATTTGCTGAATGTCAACTTTACTTCTGACGGATATTATTCGGCAGAAGAACTGAAAACTTTAGTTACTACTTGTAAGGCAAAAGCGTCATGCGTAGTAGATGCTGCTTCAGGAAGGATAAAAGAGACCAAACCGGGGGTAGAAAGTTTTATAGCAGAAGGTACAGCTGCTGCTTTTTATCTTGTTCCGCAGCCTACTTCAGATGTAATTTTATCTGTTAAAATCAATCAGTTGACAAAAGAATATAGTCTGAAAACTCTTTTAGAAGATTTAGGAACTCCACAGGAAACGTTACAAGGAGGAAAGAAAATCACTTTGACACTTAAATTATGTAAGGATAAGATTATTGTAGAAAGTGGTTCTATTGGTGCATGGGGAGATCAGGCTACAGTAGACGGTGAGGTTGTTATCGGCTGATTTCTTGCAACAGAAAAGTACGGAAGGTTTCCCTGCTAAAATAAAATCTCGATAGGTTTATAAAGTATAACAGATATAGGCAAAGAGTCGTATCATGCTCTCTGGACAGAGGGAAGATACGACTCTTTCATTTTTTTGTTGTTTACCCTATATGGTTACGGATTACATACGTTGGGGATCTGTTTATGATAGATGTAATTCCTGTTACCGTCTTGAATTTCTTCAATTTATTTTATATCTTTGAGAATAATCTTACTACGATGAAAAATATATTGTTTCTTTTATGTACCCTTTTGAGTATGGGTGGTTGTTCGTCGGTACATGACGACCGCATGGCATCATTGGATAACAGTACGGTAACCGAGTTTGATATATCTCGTTTTATGGGACGCTGGTACGAAATAGCCCGTTATGAACATCGTTTTGAAAAAGGGATGACTCACGTAACGGCAACGTATACATTGCGCGATAATGGAAGCATTTCCGTAAAGAATGAAGGTTATAAGAACGGAAAGCATAAGGAAGTTAAGGGACGTGCCAAGCAACCTGATCCGAAGGATCCGGGCAAACTGAAGGTTTCGTTCTTTCTTTGGTTTTATTCCGATTATTACGTGCTCGACGTAGATTCTGACTATCGCTATGTATTGATAGGAAGCAGTTCTGATAAATACCTTTGGATTATGAGTCGTGAGAAAACCTTGCCGGCCAAGAAACAGGAAGAGCTGCTCGATAAACTTCGTACAAGAGGATATGATACCAGTAAACTGCTTTTTGTAGAACAAGAATAGTTCTCGTATTGCATTATTTAGCCTGGCAGGATATTATAATCCCGGAGGTAGTTTGTCGGCCATTAGTTTCCGGCAGTTGAAAGTTTCTCCGTCGGCAGTGAACGTTCCGTCACCTCGTGCGTGGATCATCCGCTGGTCTGTACAATCACGGTTCTCTACGACTCGCATAACTTTTAACACCACAAATCCATAGCGTTCAATATAGTCTGTAACTTTACATTCCAGACAAGCGATACATCCGTCAAGCAGCGGAGCTTGAACGGTTTGTGCCGGAAGAGCTTTAAGATGGAACAAACTGAACTTGTCTGTATCGACGCCGCTGACAGTACCGATGCGTATTACTTTATCTATCATTTGTGCAGGAGGAATACAGATTACACATTCCCTGGTGCGCATCATTGTACCAAATGAATAATTCCATTCGCCTGTGGTAAGAACAATGTGCTGGTCGAAGTCGATAGCCATTGTCCATGAAATAGTCATTACGTTATTTTTCCTACCGTCGGAAGTTGTGACGAGTACTACCGGTCCTGGCTCTATGTAAGTCAATGCTTTTTCTATGGGTACTTCTTTCATGCTGCTACAGATTATAGGTTATACTTTATGGTGTTTCCGCCTTCGGTTGGGTAGTCGGAATCTTTTTCTTTCAGCTTACGTAGCCTGAACTTTCTGTCAGCGTTCAGGCTGCGTATTCCGAAGGTAACGTTTTTCTTTCTGGCGAACAAACATTCTGCCAGACATTTTTCATGCCCTGAATCCGATACGGCAAGGTGATGTCAGTTTCAAATTCATCGCATGTAGGAAATTCATTTCCGCCTCTTTCACGTCGCATACTTCTATCGTACTGAACAATTGCAGACGTTTGTCTACAGGATGAGGCTCCGACATTACCCTCTGCGCCATACTCTTGATGATACCTTGTTCTACCAGATTGTGTACCCAGCGTCCGTTCCCAAAATATTCATCCCGCATTCTGGTTTCTTTTTCAATCAGACGGTTCAGATATTCATCAGCTTCAGGAGTCAGGACAAAGTTGCGGCTTTTCAAAATGCGATGCGCTATTTCACTCAGTTCGTCCGAAGTATAATCATCGAAGTAGAAACGGAGTGGAAAACGTTCCTTTAACCCCGGATTACTTTTGAGCAGTTTTTGCATTTTATCCTCATAACCGGCCCGGATGACAATCAGGTCGGGATTCGGCTCCGATCATATTGTAAGGAGTGCATTGATAACTTCTTAACAAAAAACTGAAAACGAGCCTCATCGTTTTGTAAAGAATATCATGAACTCTTGTCATATTAAGAGATAATCCTTACATTTGAGTGAAGATAAAAAACGGATGGGTATGTCGTACATGAAATTTTTCCTTTGTCATAGCACCGGCTCATGGAGGCAGCAATTTCTACGACGGCTGGATGAAAAATGAGCGTTCGGCCATGATTTCGTGTAATGACGGTTTCCGTTTCGTGAGTTTTCTGATTGAAGTAATAGACTAAAAATATAAAAATATGTTGGCATATACCTATATGGAGCATGGACGTTTTTCGCTGATAGAGAAGCCCGTGCCGGAATTGAAAGGCCCCCGTGATGCAGTGGTGCGCGTCACATTGGGAAGTATTTGTACCAGCGATTTGCATATCAAGCATGGAAGTGTACCTCGTGCCGTGCCGGGCATTACCGTAGGGCATGAGATGGTTGGCGTTGTAGAACAGGTAGGCGAGGAGGTTACCACCGTGAAGCCCGGCGACCGCGTGACGGTCAACGTAGAAACTTTCTGTGGAGAATGCTTCTTCTGCCGTCATGGATATGTGAACAATTGCGAAGACGAACACGGAGGCTGGGCACTGGGCTGCCGCATCGATGGCGGACAGGCGGAATATGTACGGGTACCTTATGCCGATCAGGGGCTGAACCGTATCCCTGAAGGCGTAACCGATGAACAAGCACTTTTCGTGGGAGATATTCTTGCCACCGGATTCTGGGCGGCACGTATCTCGGAAATAACGCCCGACGATACCGTTCTTATCATCGGAGCCGGTCCCACGGGTATCTGTACTTTACTGTGTACGATGCTGAAACGCCCTAAACAGATCGTCGTATGCGAGCAGTCGGAAGAACGCATCCGCTTTGTTTGTGAGCACTATCCCGATGTACGGGTTGTACGACCGGAAGAATGTGCCCGAGAAGTACGCAGACTCAGTGCACATGGAGGAGTCGACGTCGTGATCGAAGTGGCGGGAACCGACGAAACATTCCGCATGGCGTGGGAATGTGCCCGTCCGAATGCCATCGTAACCATTGTCGCACTTTACGATCGTCCTCAGATACTTCCGCTGCCCGACATGTACGGAAAGAACCTGACCTTCAAGACCGGTGGCGTGGACGGTTGCGACTGTGCCGAGATTCTCCGCCTGATAGCCGAGGGCAAGATTGATACCACACCGCTCATTACCCACCGTTTCCCGCTCGACCAGATAGAAGAAGCCTATCGCATCTTCGAGAACCGTCTGGATGGAGTCATCAAGGTAGCCATTACCGAAAAGACAAAGTAGCACAATGCGTAAAGCAAGAAAATCGTTTGAAAACCATTAAAGATAAAGAGAAAGGAGTAAACACCTATGAGAAAAGATTTTGGAGTAAAAACCTGGTTATACCCGATGCCCGTATTTATCGTGGCAGCTTACGATGAAAATGGAGTTCCCAATGCCATGAATGCCGCATGGGGAGGTACGTATACAGATGATATGGTAGGCATTTGTCTGTCGGAAGGACATAAGACAACCAAGAATATTCTTGCGACACGTGCCTTTACCGTCAGCATGGGTACAGCCGACCGCGTAACAGAATGCGACTATGTAGGTATCGTGTCGGGCAACAAGGAACCCGATAAGTTTGCGCATGCCGGATTCCATGCCGTCAAATCTGCTTTTGTCAACGCTCCCGTCATCGAAGAACTTCCCATGACACTGGAGTGCGAGCTTGTTTCGTACGATGCCGAAACCTGTTACATGACCGGTCGCATCGTCAACGTGTCCGTCGATGAAAGCGTATTGGGTGAAGACGGCAAGATAGATGTTGCCAAACTGAGACCGATCACGTTCGATCCGGTTCATCATGCCTATTTGGAAATCGGTCCGAAAGTAGGCAATGCCTTTTCCGACGGAAAGAAACTGAAATAAACAATAAAGTCAATCAGCCTGAACTTTTTTATACAGGCTGATTGACTTTATTGTTTAGATTATATCTTTTAGCTTTTTGATTCTTTCAGTTCCCCAGATAGAATGACCATCATAAATAATTAAATCAGGCATTGTCTGTGCTGTATATAGGCATTTCTCTCGTGGCTCTAAATTAGTTTTAAACCACCTATTTATAATAGTTACATATTCATCAGGATAATATGATTTCTTTCTTATATTTAATTCTGGCTGCCAGTATGAAATAAGCATCGTTTCACATAACTCTATATCATTGCGTATATGAGATTTGTTATCGGAGAATTTTCCAATCCATATTTCTTTATCTCTTAACTGATGTATAATGTGGTTTGGATCATTTAAAAATCTTTTATGTACATAGCCCTCTTTATTTTGTGTTATACCACAATAATTTTGAGCTATTTGCTTGTATGCAGGTTTGCCCGTTATAATATAAAAATAATAATTTGATTTAGTGTTATGTTCTTTTTCCCAATCAATGAGAGATTCTATGTCTTGAAAAGGGCCTACCCATTCTATTGTAAATAAGTTATTAATCATAGTTATAAATTTTACCTCAGAAAATTACTTTTTCTCCTCCCCCTTAAAGAACTTCTTCCGGTAATACGAATTGGCAGTATAAAGTGCGGCAGCAGGATTGTTCCCCGTAACACGGTCTTTGGTTACCAGCGTAGTGGTATACGCATCAGCATACTTGTAGAACAAGCTGTCGTGTCCCACGCACAAACCGATTACCACATTCAAGTCCGTTTTTGCCTCGTTCAGCAGACGTGCCTGTAGAATCGGGTTGCACATCGCAGCACCTATGCTTTCACATTCGGCAGGAATACCCATCGAAGTCTTAGGCTTGCCGGCAACCTTACAGATGACCGAGTACGCTTCGAAACCGTTCGCCCGGAGAATACGAGCAAAGATACGCGCCTCGTTTATCAGTCCGATACAGTTGGCTATGCCGATACGGTGCGCATTGATCTTGCGGGCAAACTCCATGATCTCCTGCACACGCGTCCACTGGCAATACCCCTCATATTCCACTTCCGCACTGGCAATCATTATCCGGCGGTTATCCCCTTCATCATACCGTTCCAGCGCCCATTGCATATCCTCTTCCTTCAAGTTTGTAGTTAGGCAGAAATCAGGATAAGTACGGTCCTTATACTTACAGTTCTGTGTGCCGCAGTCCACACAAGAGTGTATTTCTTTTTCCTTTTCCATAAAGCAATTCATTTAGTTTTCAGAGAACGCTGCAAAGATATATATTTCTTCATTCAGATAAGTCCCAGACGATGAATATATGCCATGAACTGTTCCTTATAGTTTTCTCCGATAGGAATATACACATCTTTTCCGAAGAGAATGCGGAAACGTGAAATCTCGGTTATCTTGCTCAGGTTGACGATATACGAACGGTGTACCCTCATAAAGTTCGAAGGAAGCATGGCTGACAACTTTTGCAGACTGTTCAGCGTGATGACAGGTTTCGGTCGGTCCTCCAGATAAATACACACATATTCACTCATCCCCTCTATATACAAAATCTTCTCCTTATCTATACGCACCACCTTATATTCACTCTTTACGAATAAAGTTCCCTTTTCATCTTCCGCCTCCGTAGTATGATGCGTCAGCTCGTACATTCTTCTGGCTTTTTCGGCTGCTTTCAGACAATCCGTAAAGCCGAAAGGTTTCATCAGGTAATCGATGGCGTTGAGGCGAAATCCCTCGATGGCATATTCTGAATAAGCCGTAGTAAAAATAACCATCGGCGGATTCGGAAGTGAGCGGACAAAGTCGATACCATTCAAGTCGGGCATGTTGATATCAGCAAAAAGCAAGTCGACTGGCGTATGTGCCAGCGTTTCAGAAGCCTGGCAGGCATCCTGGCACGAAGCCACCAGCGTAAGAAAAGGAATGCGTGCAATGTAGCCCGCCAGTTGTGCCAGAGCAAGCGGTTCATCGTCGATAATCAGACATTTCATGATAGTGGAGGAATTATAAGTAATACATGGTAGGAAACTTCATCTTCAGTAATGGTAAACGTATAGTTGTTGCCATAAAGCAGGTGAAGCCTTTTCTTTATGTTCTCTATGCCTATGCCGTGATGCGCATCGTTTGTACAGGCATGCTTGCTGTTGTGGCAGGCAAACAAAATACCCTCGTCTGCCTGTGCGATACGTACGTCGATGTACGAATCTTCCCGATAGCTTACCCCGTGCTTGAACGCATTTTCCAGCAGCGAGATAAAGAGCAGGGGAGGAATCTGCACATGAGGCACTATCAGCGGAAAGTCCGTCCGTATACTTAACTTTTCAGTATAACGCAACTGCATCAGTGCAATATAATTCTCAAGAAACTGAATTTCTCGTTCCAGCGAAATCTGACTGTTGTTCGCTTCGTACAGCACATACCGCATCAGTTTCGAAAGCTCGATAATGGTCTTTTTGGCCTTTTCCGCATCAATATCCACCAGTGCGTGAATGTTGTTCAGCGTATTCATGAAGAAATGCGGGTTCAACTGATACTTCAGATATTGCAGTTCCGATTCCAGATGCTGATGTTCCAGTTCCTTGAGCATCTCGTCGTCGTGGAGCGACTTGAGGAAAAAACGGATAGTCAGGTTAAACCCCACCAGCAAGATTGCCACCGTAATATGAATCAGCAGGAAAGGCGGATGCATGGGACGTATCGGCTGTATCATTTTTTCTCCCATAGGAGGTACCGGAAGCCGGTCGGGGAAAAAAACGTCGTGGGCTGAGTCTTGTACGACAAACTCTTTCTGTTGCCGGAATCCCGGATGGGGATTAAGTACCTGAATACATCCCGGCAAGTATAGAAACAAAATACCGATAGTGAAGATGAGTGACACCACATAACGTGTATAATATTTCTTGAGCAGAAGTCGTGGAATAAGTACATAGTTATGTATCAGAAACAAAAGGAAGAAAGGCAATACCATGAGCCAGGTATCGCTTACCTCTTTCCAAAGTTCGGTTCCTTCCAGCGGATGCTCGTCGTCGAGCAGGAAACCGATGAGCGGTGTTCCCAGTATCAGCAACCAGATGGTAGCATAAATAATCTGTTCCAGAAGTAATTGCTTTTGTAAATGTTTCATGTCGTGCGTCACTCTTTTTACGCCTGCAAAAATACGTCTGTACCTAACCCGGTGCAACTAAAATCGGCGAATGGAATGATTTTGCAGACCAAGCGGACTTATTTTATCTTTTACTTCCATCCTCACCGGTTCTATTCAGGCAAAATCTGATTCGTCGGGAGTTGACCGAGAGAATAAGCGGGTTGGCTGATTCTATTTTCCGGAAAGCATCCCCTTCTTTACCTTTGTTCTCCTGAAAAAGAATTTTAAAACCTATGAAGATGAACATGAAGAAAATTGTATGGATATTTTGTCTGACGGCCCTGATACCCATACCGTCGGCAGCCTTTGCCGTAGCCTTACCCGACGAACCGCAACAAGAGAAAAAAGTTCCGGTAAAAGAAATACCCAATCCTGAGAAAACCGCACGCAAGCGGACCGATGAAATGGACAAAGTACTCAATCTGACCGAGAAGCAATACAAGAAAATTTACAAGCTCAACCTGAAGGAAGAAAGAGAAAAACTGGAAGCCCTGATAGGACGTGGTGACAGAGATACCGGTTGCCCTCCGATGATGGGTGGCGGTCGTCCTCCGATGCGGCACAGTGACGGCGAACCTCCTATGATGGATGGCGGCAGTCAGCCTCCTATGATGGGACACGGCAGACGTCCGATGATGGCACCACCTGCCGGTAATGACAAAATGAAGGACGATATCAGAGAACGTACTGAAAAGAAGATGAAAAAAATCCGTAAGATTCTTACCGACGAGCAATATGATTTGTGGCTTACCATGAAGCCCGAACCTTGTCCGGAGCCGGCAGACGGAGCACCTGTTCTACCTGAAGAAGTGCCTCAGTTTGACATGATACAAAACGAAGCAGAACAATAATGAACATGAAAACAGTCTACGGGATGGTAGCGATGATATGCGCTGCCATCTGGTTTGGTTCCTGCCAGAACGAAACACTCGATTACTATCCTATTGGTAAAAAACATTTAGGCGAAACCTATACCGAATATTCCGTGAATAATGTCATAACAAATGATACCGTGAACCGCATTATTCTCAACTTCTATCCGGAGGAAGTAACCTCCCTCTCGTACATGAACTATGACGAGTCGGCTTGCACATTCACCTTTCATCGCGGAAATACCTCGAAGTACCGTATTTCGTGGGATTATGAAACCGACGGAAGTTATGTCGAAGTGCAATACGGACAAAACGGTATGTGGTTTACCGTAAACCAGCAAAAACATTCGGGTGAATACCTCCTTACCGCCAACGACGGCATGGGAGTACGCATGTGCATACAGAGTGGCGGAACCATGATTTCCGGTGACGAACAGATAAAATATGCCATTTCCGTCACCGTAAACCATTTTTCCATTGAAGAAGCCGATGACTAAAGCAGGGCAATCAGCGCATCTACATCGGACTCACGTGTAGCCCAGCTTGTAACGAAGCGTACTACTGTTTCCTTTTCCCCGCGCGGTCCCCACAGCTCAAACGTTGCATGCGCCGAAAGACGGTCTATATCCTCATTCGGCAGGCAGACAAACTGTTGGTTGGTCGGTGAATCCAGATGCAGCTTATATCCCTTCTGCACAAAAGCCCGTTTCAGTTTCTGTGCCAGACGTACGGCATGTTCTCCAGCCTTCAGATAGAGGCCGTCGGTAAACAAGGTTTCAAACTGAATGCCCAGCAGACGTCCTTTGGCAAGCAGTGCTCCGTGCTGTTTTATCAGCGGGAAGAAATGTGGCAGACGTTCCGCATGCGGAGCCACCACGGCCTCGCCGAAAAGTGCCCCCACTTTCGTGCCACCTATATAAAACACGTCGCACAGGCGGGCAATATCCTGCAAGGTAACGTCCGTACCCTGAGCAGCCAGTCCGTATCCCAGACGTGCACCGTCCATGTAAAGCGGAATATTTGCTTTGCGGCATACACGGCTTAAAGCCTCCAGTTCGCTGAGCGAATACAGCGTTCCATATTCCGTTGGGTGAGAGATATAAACCATTCCCGGCGCTACCATATGCTCGTATGTTTCATCGCGGTAAAAGTTTTCGATGTATGCCTCTACTTCATCAGCGCAAAGTTTTCCCTCGTGCTGAGGCAACGTCAGCACCTTATGTCCGGAAGCCTCGATAGCCCCGGCTTCGTGTACGTTGATATGTGCCGTTTCCGCTCCCAGCACACCTTCATGATGTGCAAGCAGTCCGTCGATGACAGTTGCATTCGTCTGTGTACCTCCTACCAGAAAATATACGGCCGCTTCGGGTTGTTCGCATGCTTTCCGTACCAGTTCGCGTGCATGGCGTGTATAATCATCGTTTCCATATCCGGCAGTCTGTTCCAGATTTGTTTCCATCAGGCGGCGCATCACCTCAGGATGTGCCCCCTCCATATAGTCAGTATCAAAATGTAGCATAGCTTTTTTGCTCTTTAATTTGTTTTCGCAGACAAAGGTAGAGAAAAAAACTTTGCTCCGGCCGATATTCTTTCTTAACTTTGGCCGGAAAAAAGAATACCTATGCCTGTAATAGAAATAACCAGCCTCGAACACCCCGGAGTAGAAGTATTCGGCACCCTGACCGAAGCTCAGTTGCGTAACCGCATAGACCCCGAAAGAGGTATCTTCATAGCCGAGAGTCCGAAAGTAATCCGTGTAGCGCTCGATGCCGGTTACCAGCCCCTTGCCTTGCTTTGCGAGCAGAAACACATAGCAGGCGACGCTGCCGACATTATTCTCCGTGCCGGCGACATTCCAGTTTATACGGGCAGCCGGGAACTTCTGGCACGTCTTACAGGCTATACACTGACCCGTGGTGTTCTGTGTGCCATGCGCCGTCCTGCTCCCCGTACACCTGAAGAAGTCTGCCGCGATGCCCGTCGTGTTGCAGTCATTCACGGGGTAGTCGATACAACCAATATCGGAGCCATCTTCCGTTCGGCAGCAGCCTTGGGCATCGATGCAATTCTTCTTTCGCCCGATTCTTGCGATCCTTTGAACCGCCGTGCCGTACGCGTGTCGATGGGTTCCGTGTTTCTGGTACCCTGGACATGGCTTCCGCGTCCCGTATCTTCGTTACGCGAAATGGGTTTCCGTACCGCTGCCCTGGCACTGACCGACCGTTCTGTTCCCATCGACTACCCGGAACTCAAGGACGTTTCCCGTCTTGCCATCGTAATGGGAACCGAAGGCGACGGTCTTCCCGCCGAAGTCCTGTCGGAATCCGATTACGTAGTCCGCATCCCGATGTGGCATGGCGTCGACTCACTGAATGTAGCAGCCGCTTCGGCCGTAGCATTCTGGGAGCTGAGGGTACGCCGGTAAAATCCTTTACTTGCCGATATCCATCAGCCATTTACCATCCACCTTAACCATTTTCTGAGTATCTTCTTTGACACTGCCGTCGCCATAATGCTGCTTAAACGTCACGACGGCAGAATTACCGTCTTCTGCTATTTCCTCGGAAACGATTTCCGTTTCCTTTAGTCCACCTTTTTTCTCAATCGTCTTGGAGCCTTTTTCCTGAACCATGGCAACCAGGCCCTCGCGTATCTCCTTGGCCTTGTCGGAATCAGCTTCGGAGATATTACATCCATTGATAAACTCCTCGTAATCATTGTCGCTCAGTGCCGACATATAATCCTTCAGTGCAGCTCCGGGCGTACTTGGCGTACACGATACCATAGCAAGAACAGCTACCAGCATCAGTCCTAAACGAATCAGTTGTTTCATCATAGTGCTAAATTTTTAGGGTTAATAAAAAGAAATATTTAGAATCAAAAAAGCTCGAGTTTACGGGAACCTGTATATTATTTTCAAATGTTTGTTGCGCGCTATATCGTCGGGCATGAGGTATGTACCGCCCATTGCCGGAACATTAATCTGTGTACGTCTGCCTTCGGAAAGACAAATACCCGCTTTCCGGTAAGCAAACTCTACCAGTTCGCTGCAATACATTCGTGAAGTATCAGTCAGATTGTAGTCGTGATCGAAAAGAACCCCCTGACAGGCCATCTTCCAGGCAGTACATGCAGCCTCCGAAGCAGCAAGCGAATCCCCCGTCATTCTGGCTATCGCACCGCGTACAGCCCTGTCGGCCGCAAAGAAGCGCGACAAAGAATCCGTTTTTACACGGTCGGAATCACCTTCAAAATCAGGTTCGTCGGGGACAGCATGGATTACGTACCATTCGTTGCCAATCTTTTTTAGAATACCGATATGCGAATAAACCCCGTCTTTGCTGGCGGAAGTTACAACGTGGCTCAAGAGCCCTGTGCCGCGCCGGAATGCCAGATCGCCATCAGCCAGCATCCCGACAGGCATAATCCGCTGGCTCTTTGCCTTCGTGTTCTTACAAGAAACGCACAAACAAAGAACCAGCAGGGCAGGGAGTATGTGAAGCAGTTTCTTCATATACGAACAAAGGTAATAAATTAATTTTTTTTACCAATGTCCGATGGAATGTTTTTGTTTAGTTTTTTTATGAATTATATTATAAAGGCCTCTGTCTTTACAATGCGTGTACTGCCTGAAGCGCAGCTTCGTAATCAGGTTCATTAGAAACCTCGCTTACAAGTTGCGTATAGCGCACCTTGCCGTTTTCGTCTATCACGACCACGGCCCGTGCCATCAGTCCTTTCAGCGGACCGTCGGCAAGCTGGATGCCGTACTCCTTTACGAAGTCATCACTGCGGAAAACCGACAGCGGAACGACATTATTCAGTCCTTCGATGGTACAGAAGCGTGACTGTGCAAAAGGCAAGTCCATGGAAAGGCACAGCACGACCGTATTCTCCAGTTCCGAAGCCCGGGCATTAAACTGGCGGACGGACATGGCACATGTGGGCGTATCGAGGCTGGGGAAGATATTCAGAATAACCCGCTTGCCTTTGAAAGAAGATAAGTTGATGTCTTTCATCTCTGCATTCGTAGCCTGAAAGTCAGGAGCTTGTTGCCCTACTTTCACCATTGGTCCGGAAGTATGCGATTCCTGACCGCGGCAGATTACCGTTTCTCCATTTTCTATACCAGCGTTTCCTGCTGTGACGTGCATGGGTGTCAGACTCAATGTCAACAAAGTTCCCATGCCTAAAATAATTTTTGTAGTATTCATGACGAGAGCTTTTTTATTTATAAAAAATGAACGGCGAAGAATGTTCTATCTTTGTTTCGCTTTTTTGTTTTTTTTAGTTTTTGAAAAATCCTGTCTGGTATTGAAATCGCGATGGGGGAAGGGGAAACTATTTATAGAAAAGGTATGACTAAAGAGAAGAGATTAATCGGATAATCTGTATTTTTGCCAGACAAAGTCTGATAATGTCGCCATACTACTATTGACCGAATAGGGAGGAATGAAGACAAATTGTAAATAGAAAATAATCTTTTAGAAATCGAATACTGATGTTAAAGAAGGGCATTTACGAAAATATCATTAATCGAGAAGTAGAGCGTGATATACATGCAGCAGAATCACAGCAAATAGTTTGTATACGTGAGCAGATAGATGATGCAGAATCACCTAAGATTTTAGCTGATTACCTGTCGAAGGCGATCCGGCAGAAATTGGAAGATACAGAAAGTCTGCACGACAGAATGACAATGGTCAATAAAATATTGTCTGAGTATGGATTGGTAGATGACATACAGATATCCGATACTTCCAATCTACTAATGGAAGTAATGACCCAACAGAAAAATCTTTTGCAGAAAAGCAGTCATTCGGAAACCCTTCGTCCGCAGTCTGGTTTTCGGGTAAGCAATTTATTTACAGGTGGAAGCAGTGTATTGTCTTTGGGTGAAGAAATCAGACGAGAAATCGCAAGTGCAGACGAAATTTACTTCATCGTTTCTTTTTTGAAACTCTCCGGAGTACGTTTGTTGCTCGACGATTTACGAAAGTTCTGTGAACGAGAAGATACTCGTTTGCGTATCATTACAACTACTTATTGTGGAGCCACCGAAGCGAAAGCTGTACAACAGCTTGCTGAACTACCTCATACCGAAATACATATTTCTTATCATACCGAAATCGAACGACTTCATGCCAAGGCTTATATTTTTGTTCGTAATTCGGGAATGCATACGGCCTATATTGGTTCGTCCAATCTTTCGAAATCGGCTCAGACCGATGGGCTGGAATGGAATATGCGTGTGACAAGTGTAGAAAATCCGCATATCATTAAAACTGCTTTAGCTACCTTTGAAATGTATTGGAATAGTCCAAACTTTGAGGACTTCCAACTGGGTGGAATCGAAAAACTTCAAAAAGAACTACATCGCAATACGTTGAAAGAGAAAAGCAATTTTACGTATCAACGCTATTCTCTGCTTCCCCATCAGAAACAGATTTTGGATAAATTGAAAGTAGAACGTGAAGAATGTGGCAATTTCCGTAATCTGATTGTAGCTGCTACCGGAACCGGAAAAACTGTGATTTCCGCTTTCGACTATCAAACTTTTCGTCAGCATCAGATACGAACTAAACATTCAAGTCGTATCCTTTTTACAGCCCATCGAGAAGAAATTCTTCGTCAGTCGTTGCGTACCTATCGCAGTGTATTGCAAGAGCCCAATTGGGGAACCTTATGGGTAGGCAATTATGCTCCTGAAGAAGAAACCGATTACGAACATTTGTTTGTTTCTATTTCCATGTTCAATTCGCGTTTTGAAAGTCTGTTTTCAAAACTTCCAGCCGATTATTACGATTATATAGTCATCGATGAGGCCCACCATAGTCAGGCTGATAGCTATCGGAAACTCTTTTCACATTTTCATCCCCAATTGCTTATCGGATTGACTGCAACTCCAGAACGTATGGATGGTAAAGATCTTCGTCCTGATTTCGGAGGACGTATCAGTGCCGAAATACGATTACCGCAAGCTCTTCAGGCAGGATTGCTGACCCCGTTCCAATACCTATGTATTACCGACGACACAGATTTGAGAGATGATGCTCTTTGGAACGGACAACGATACATTATCGACCGTTTGGCAGATAGACTTTGTGTTCCCGAACGCGCACAATATATAGTAGATGCTTTACACCGTTACTTGGCCGATGAATACACTTGTCGGGCTCTGTGTTTCTGTGTAAATAAGAGGCATGCCGATTTTATGGCAGAGCAACTTCAAAAGTATGGCTTTAATGCACAAAGTCTGACTTCGGATACCCCACAATCTCAGCGTGAGCAATTGGCAAAAGATTTGCGTAATGGGTTAATACACTATTTGTGTGTGGTCGATATCTTCAATGAAGGAGTTGATATCCCTGAAGTAGATACCGTATTGTTTCTTCGTCCTACAGACAGTTTAACGATCTTCTTGCAACAGTTGGGACGTGGACTCCGCCTTTCGCCCGGTAAAACAGAATTGACGGTGCTCGACTTTGTGGCACAAGTCAATAAAAAATATGACTTTGCCGGAAAGTTTCGGGCTTTGACGTTGCGTCCGGAAAAGAATATCGTTCAGCAAATAGAAAATGGTTTTACACTCCTTCCTACCGGATGTAGTATCATTATGGAGAAAAAAGCTCGGCAATATATTCTTGAAAATATCCAGCAAGCTATCTATAACAAGAATCGTTTAGTGAAAGAAATCAATACTTATACCACATTGCCTACCATTTCTCAGTTTTTGGAAAACAACGGACAAGATATTCGTATTCTGTATGCCGGTAATTTTTGCTGGACTTCTCTTAAACGATCTGCCGGACGTATTTCCTATACAGACGATGAGATTACCCGACGTTTGGAGAAAGGCATGGGTAACTTGGTACATCATAACACGGTTTCGTTCCTTCGTTTTGTGAATGATTTTCTTGCAGGAAGTAAACAATATTTGGATGAAAGCAATCTGCCGTATACTACCATGTTGTATTACATTTTGTATCAGGAACGTATTGATAAGACAGAGTTTAAGGACATGGGAATGTACCAAGCTTTGGCTCTATTGCATAAAGACCATTATCGGTATTTTAAACAAGAAGTTGTTGAAATAGTGTCTTATTTGTTGGCACATTTGGAGATAACTACAACCCCCTTGGGTGCTGATGTATTGCCTGGTATCGAACTTTACGGATGCTATACTCGAGAAGAGATATTTACTTTGGTCGGACGGCAGACCGAAGAGAAAAGAATGTCTGGTTCTGTGTCCGGTGTGTTTAACTTGCCGGAATACGATGCCACGTTGCTCTTTGTTACATTAAATAAATCAGATAAGGACTTTTCTCCTTCTACACAATACGACGATTACGTTATCAACAAAGATTATTTCCATTGGCAGTCTAAGAATACTGATGCTCATTACAATAAAGGAGGACGTATTTATATCGACCAGCCTATAAAGCATAACAAGATTATTCTTTTTGTTCGTGAAGAGAAAAGAGATGGTTTTGGAAATACCTGTCCTTTCCATTGTTTTGGATTGGTAGATTATGTTTCTTCACATGGCGATTGCCCTATGAACATTACTTGGAAATTGGAAGAACCTGTGATGCCACAATACTTGAAAGTGGTATAAAGGTTATGGAGTAAGTCTTTTATAAAATAGAAGATGAATCCTTGCTCTTTCCTAAAAATATAGTTAATTTTACCTCGACACGAACGTGATAATATCTTAGCACGTTCGTGCTGATAGCTTGTCACGTTCGTGTCAATATCTAAACAGCTACGTGATGAGGCTTTTGTGTAAAGACGTTTGATAAAATATTTACTAACCAACTGATACTATATGGCTATTAAATTCGATTTGTTTGAGAATCCGGTGAAAGAAGGTGTATCTTCTCCAAAACTACATGCGAAAGTAATTACTAAAGATGTCGTTACCACCCGTGAAATTCGTGAATCTATCTCCAAAAAATGTACGGTGGCTCCTGCTGATGTAGCAGCCGTCATTACTGCTTTGAGCAGTGAATTGTACGAAAAGCTGAGTAATGGCTATACCGTACATTTGGACGGAATTGGCTATTTTAGTTTAAGTCTGAAGTGCACGCCCGACATCAATCCGAAATATATAACGGCTTCCGATATTCGTGTGCGAAGCATCAAGTTCACTCCCGACAAAGAACTGGCAGACCGTTTCAAGGAGGTGAAGTTTGAACGTTCGGCAGATTCTTCCCGACATTCCTCAAAGATGGACGACAAAGAGGTGAAACAGAAGCTCGCGGAATTCTTTGCAGGACATAGTTTTCTCCAGCGCCGTGACTTTGAACAGCTCACGGGATTCAATCAGTCGAAGGCGACAAGATATATTCGTCGGCTGGTTGAGGAGGGAGTATTGAAGAATGTCGGGTCGAAGTTTCAGCCGGTGTATGTGGTGGAAGGAGAAAAATAAAAGAATAATGGGCCTTTGATAAAATTTTTACTATGAGTAGGATTATATTCCAAGAGGAGTATTGAGAAATAAATGTATTAGACAACATTACATTTCTCTGAGTAATAAAATTTTTAGTAACTCTACAAATTTTGTCGTTTCAATAAGGCTGACGCAGCAAGAACTTGTATTCATGTTGCTCTTATATAAAAATACTTCGGCTGTCGGATGTACAGATGGATGGTGTGACTCTCCGATTGTTTATGTTACAAGGTAAAAGTAAGTGATGAAAGCTTTGCCGTAACAGCCCGTAGCAAGAAAAATTGTCTTGGAAAGCAGGCAGTTGCGGCAAAGCTTTTAATATCAGTTTGAAAATAAGTTATAGCTTATTCCTACATGAAAGGCGAAGAGAGTTTGTGGATTTTTTGTAGATTCTTCGCCAGACAGGACAAATCCTATACCTCCGGTTGCTCCCAAACGCTTATAAATCTGGTGGGAATATTCAAGTAAAGCTCCAAATGCTATTTCCGATTTATTGTATTTGCTGAAGTATTGGGGACCGCCGTACATGCCGATTGCCAGAAACTTGGAAAGATGTAGTTGGACACCTACGTTCCATAAATAGCGTTTGTCGTCTATCCTTTCCGGCTTATACTGAGTGTTATAGCCAAAAGATGCTGTAAGACCGAACACTACGGGAGAAATGTACTTCAGGCGAATGCCGGTATTGCCGTAAACGAATCCGTATCCTGCTTCCAGATTAATTAAATGCCCCTCGTGGTTCCATCCTTTTTTCTCTGTTAAATCTGTTAGGGCTTTTGCTGCTTGTTTCGTCCATTCCGAATTAGAGGAATAATCCGTAGTAGGTGTATTGTTCTCATTGTCAGAGCGGGGCGTTTCATCATCGGCGTTAGGAAACAAGGTCGTAAGGTAATAGATGCGTACGGTCGGTTTACCGGTTTCTACGGAAACTTTTCCTCCCGTATTCATTATTTGCCTTCCCTGACAGTCGAATGCCTCGAACCATGAAAGAGATTTGGGTATTGTAATTTCTGTATATACGGTATAGGTTTTATATGGCGTTTTCAGTGTGACAGGGGTGCAGATCGTGCCTCCCACTTTAAATATGGTATAGTATTCGTTCTGGGCATGGACTGTCAGAAGTCGTACACAGAGCAAACAGATGAGTAATATCCACTTTTTCATGATGGTTGTTGGATTTTAAAGATAATCAATAAAATGTGTATTAGAACTTATATCCGACAGAGAACATAAATGCTCTGTGTTTTCCGCCTCCATCGATAACAGGTATAAGACCGAAGTCATAGTTTAGGTTTACGCTCCATGACTGGAGTATTTCGAGCCCAGCTCCCAGACCGATACCGAAATCGAATCTTTTTATGGAGTCAAACGTGTTGATTTCGTAGCCTCCTCCAATGGGACTTCCCCATAAGGTGGCGTCCATTCCTAATTCAGATTTTCCTCCCAGACCAAAGGCGAAGTAAGGACCGGCATTGAAGATCAGATTGAAATTGTCGGCTATGTTGAGGCGATAACCTGCCATGACAGGAATTTCCATGAAGATAGCATTTTCTGTAGTTTCTACGGTTGCGACATCTCCATCTCCTACATCGCCCGATGTGGAACATTTATCTCCTTTCGAAAGGAATAGGAGAGAGGGCTGTATAAAGAAGTCTTCAGATACTTTGTCGACAGGTATTTCCAGGTCTGCACCGATTAGCCATCCCAGTTTTCCATCGCTATGATTGCTCTTGGTGATGTGGCTATATGTACCTCCGGCACGTACACCTATCGATACGTCTGTACCAAAAAGGTTGAAGGTACGCTGGGCGTAAATGTAACTGGCCGGTAAAAGTAACATGATTGCCAGAACTGTAAAGAAAATGTGTGTGATGCGCAGGCTGAAGATGCTGTACTCATTTTGTACGTTGTGCGATTTTTGTCCTTTCATAGTCGGTTTTGTTTTTTGTGCCTACAGACTCTTTGGTTAGGCGGGTAAATAAAGAAGGCGTAAGAGTCTTCGAAAATGTTGATAACGCCTTGTGTAATAGTTGAGTAAATTCATGGCTTATTTAGCCTTTTTAGCTGAATATGTTAATTTTATTTTATTACAAAGGAAAGTAAAATAAATGTTTCCCCTGTCATATGTTTTAAGGACAAGGGAAACATATAATTGATGACGTAAAACGATAAAAGTGGAACGAGAATGTCAGTCTAATTTATTAGTTGCTTAACAGTCTGTTGATAGTGAAATAATGTGATAAGTACTGAAATCACGGATGACGGGAGATACCATGTATTGTTCGATAATCAGGCAGAACGGCTGGGTTTCAACTCAGGAAAGCATTCGATGCATTTATGTTCAATAGGGGGCTTTTGTGATTGTTGTCTGTTTTTCTGTTGATTGAGGTATAGGAGTTTTCATTTGGGATATTGAAATAGATTGAGTGTTTCGTTGATCCACTTTTGTATGTTTCTTCTGGCTGTTTCCGGCTGAATAGCCTCTTCAATACTCATGCCTTCGGGGGTAATGCTGTCTACTCTTGCAAATCCGGCATTGAGAAGTTCCTGTCTGTCGCTTGCCTGTCCGGCGGTTAGCCATACCGGAACCTGATGCTTTCGTGCCCGTTGCAGAATGCGTTCGGGAAGTTTGCCCATAAGTGTCTGGCGGTCGGCGTGCCCTTCGCCGGTAATGACAAGGTCGGCATGTTTCAACAGTTCATCGAATTTTATGAGATCGAGCAGTAAGTCGGCTCCCGATTGTGCCGTAGCATTGAAATATTGCATGAAAGCGTAGCCTAAACCTCCGGCGGCTCCGGCACCGGGTTGCGTGGAAGTATCTTTTCCCATTAGGCGGGCGGAACTGTCGGCAAACTGTCGGGCGCGGCGGTCCAGTTCGTTTACCATCTGGGGAGTGGCTCCTTTTTGGGGAGCAAAGGTAAAGGCTGCTCCTTCTTTTCCATAAAGTGGATTGCGTACGTCGCTGGCTAAGGTAAACTGGCATCCGGCTGTTTGGCTGGTCAGTACATCGTTTATTGTTCCGTTAGGGGCGAGGATGTCGGTAAGTGCCTGAAGCATTCCTTTTCCGGCATCGCTGGTTCCGCTTCCTCCCAGTCCGATGATGAACTTTCTACAACCTTGTTGTATGGCGTGGGCTACGAGTTCGCCTACACCGTAGGTCGTGGCTATCAGTGGATTGCGTTCTTCGGCTTTCATCAATGTCAGTCCGCATGCCTTGGCTGTTTCGATAACGGCTGTTCCGTCGGGAGCAATACCATAGCTGGCAAGGATGGGACGCATCAGCGGATCGTGTACTTTGGTTTGGATGATTTGTCCGTGCAAGGCAGAGATAAAGGCTTCGAGCATGCCTTCACCACCGTCGGACATGGGGAGTGAATGGACTGTCGCACCGCGGAAAGTCAGAACTTGTGCAAGGACTGCTTCTACTTCTTCTGATGTGAGGCAGCCTTTGAATGAATCGATGGCCAGAATGATTTGCATGGAACTATATCGTTAATAGTTTTTCTATCAGTGGAACGTAATATTGGTGTACCTCATCGGCTGTTGGAGTATGCCCGCCCGGGAAGTGCCAGGAGTGGGGATAGTATTTCAGAAAGAGTGGTTCGTAGTGGGCCAGATGGTCGTTCTCTCCAAAGATACCCCAGATGTGTTCGCGGTTCGCGGGCTGGTAGTGGTCCCATTGATGGAGCTGTACTTCGGCAAATTCATCAATCAGGGGCTGGTCGATGACGAAATGCTGGTTGCCGTCTGCTCGGGGTGACTTGTATTCATGGGGCCCGATGCGTTCGGTCAGGAATTTGGTCATTTCGAAATATGGGTTTCCAAGCAGGGCGGGGAGTCCGTTTTCGGAAGCTATAATCTGGGCAAGAAAGGAACCGTTACTGTTTCCGACGAGAACATCGGGGGCTTCTTGTTGGCATAGTTGACGCAGGAATGAAAGTGCTTCTCGGGGATGCAAAGGCAAATCGGGAGTCAGAACTTGCGCTTTATTGCTGAGGCTTTCTTTCAATGCCTGGGCAGGTGTGCACGCACCGGAAGCGAAGAAGCCATGAAGGAAGATAACTTTTCGTTTCATTTTCAACAACCGCTTCCGTCGATGTTACAAGTTGTTCCTTCGCAGGCCGGGCGTGAATGTAGTCCGGCATCTTCGGGAGTTAATGTCACAGTACCGTCTTCCAGTACAAAACAGGGGATGCCGGCGGCTCCGCTTTTCTTTGCTTCGTCGAAAACGGGATGATGGTCGCGGAGTTTCAGGAATTCCTTGAGGTTTCTCACATGCTGGCCAATGTCGATAACTTCGTAGTTGCTGTTGCCTTTTATCTGTTCTTCTACGTAAGTGCAGTCGGGGCACGTGTGCATGCCGTATATCTTTATCATGATATTATATGGTTTAAAAAGTGATTTGTTACGCTGGCAAAGTTATATAAAAATCGGTTGTATGTATGAATGATTAATATTTTCTGTAAATTTGGTTGTTCCGAATAAGATTGTTTTTGATAAAACGTTGGTTGAATGAAAAAGACTGTAGCACTTATCGATAAATTTATTAGTCTGGCTAATGGTGAGGCTTTACCGGCAAGTAGTTTGAAAGGTGACTGGATTGAGCAGATGCTGGAAGATGGAGTTCTGATGGTTACTTCGCATGGCAGCCGGAAAACTTTACGTGCGATTGACGGACGTAGCTTTTGTGAGTACTTGTCGAATAAATGTAATATTCGGGATTTGGAGGAGTGTCGTCGGCTTTTGCTGTCGGATAATGTGGAAAGGGCTGTTCAGGTTGCTGTAACTGGTGATTCGAAATATAGGGAGAAACGTACTTTTTACGGTTTTCTGGTGAATAGTTATCAGCCTATACCAGCAACGGTAAACGGGTACCCCAAGACTATTTTGCCGTTGGAGGGGACTTTTGATTTTATCTACGATTATTGGAAATTTGCGATTCCGGAAGATGTGGTAGTAATAGGTATTGAGAACCCCGAAAACTTCAGGTATGTATCGGCCCAGAAAAAGCTTTTCGGTTCGGTTGTACCCGACGGGGGGAAGCTGCTTTTTGTGTCCCGCTATCCGCAGGAACAGAGTAAGGATTTGATTTGTTGGCTGCAAAGCATTCCTAACCGGTATATTCATTTTGGCGATTTCGACTTGGCGGGCGTTCATATTTATCTTACATCGTTCTACAAATATTTAGGTGAGAGAGCTTCTTTCCTGATTCCGGCGGATTATGAATATCGGATAGCACATGGAAGCAGGGAAAGGTATAATCATCAACTTGAGAAATATGGGAAAATGCAGGTAACTGATCCACGCTTGGAAGAGCTGGTGGCTTGTATTCATCAGTATCATCGGGGGTATGATCAGGAGGGGTATATCGAAAGGATTTGAAGGTGATGGGAATAGATTGATTCCGGATGGTATTATACGATTATCGGTAGAAGCGCGAACGGATGTACATCTGTGTGGACGTATTTTGCATTTTTACAAGGGCAATATAACTGCAGGTAAGGTAGAACTACTATATTTGTATAGTATAAATTTGTATCATGATACCTCCTGCTATAGAACAATCAACGAAGGAAGAGCGTCGGGCGTATGTGCTCGATGAGTGGAAATGCCTGCATAACTGTGAGCTGTGCGGTAAGTGTCACGTACTGAAAGGACAGGACGTGGAGGTTCTTTATGCGGATTACATAGAGGGATTGCGGAGCTATATGGATGTGACGATTGACATCCGGAACCGGAGTTATTGAGTTGATAAAGCTTGTCGGTTGCCGATGTTTCGTTAATTCCGAGATTCCGGAAAACAGACTTTTGCCGCGTTCTTCAAACGGATAATCGGAAATCTTTTCGGAATCTCGGGTAAAATAGCGGGAAGGATATTTTACAAGAAGTTTTTTCAGAACTGGAAATGGATGGGCTTGGCAAAATCGGCTTTCTTTTCCAGTCCTTTTACGTTGCCTAAATTGGTCATCCAGCCGTCGATGTGCTTCAGGTAAAATACCTTGAACACGGGATTGGTGCGCATGTCTTTGTAAAGTTCGTGCACGATGGCACTCTTCTCGATAATGGCGTCGCGGATATCTTGACGTTCTTCGAAGACTGCTTCTGCCGAGAAACGGATCCAAGGTGTTTGTATTTCGTCCTTTTCCAGCTTGCATCCGCAAAGTTCGAGAGCGGGATTTGCCTGAAGCTCGGCATATACTTCTTTCTTTGCATTGGTACAAAACCAGAGTTTATCGTCTTCCAGTATCATGTATTGCATGGGGCGTACCTTGGGCTTGCCGTCGAGTCCGATGGTAGCCATAAACTGAATGCCGATGCGATCCAGGTAGTCGGCTACATCGCGCAGGGTAATTTCTTCGTTCATTATCGTTTCGTCTTTACTTGTGGGTTATTGCAAAAAAGGATCGATGGTTGACAACAGTTCAGCTTTCGGCATTGCACCGCTTGCTCTCCAAAGTACTTCTCCTCTGCGGAACAGCATGAGGGTGGGGACGGACTGAATCTGGTATTGTTGGGATAGTGCTGCATGCGTATCTACATCAATCTTGATAATACGTATACGGTCGCCCAGTACCTCTTTTACTTGTTGCAGGACGGGGTGCATCATTTTGCAGGGTTGGCACCAGGTCGCAAAGAAATCGACCAGCACGAGCTGATCGCCGGCAATTACGTCATAAAATGTTTCCATAGTTAATTTGTATTTTTGTTTATTATTGGTTGAAAAGTAAGCACGTTTCCGATCTTTTCGGTCTTGCTTGCCTTCGTAATATTGTTTTAGCAATGAAGTCCCATTTCGTAGGCTTCATTTAGTTTGGGGTTTCCGGTGATGGTACGTGGAGCAGTTACTCCGCCACAGAAAAGTGTACCCGCCAGACGGCTCTTCGGGAAACAATCAATCCAGCCTGTGAGGCCAGCTTCTGCCCGTTTGGGAACTTCCGGTTCTTCTTCGGCGGCAGTAGTTAGCATGTAGACGTCACGGAACTGATAATCCATGGTATACAACGCATTCATACGGTCGATGAGCACTTTCATCTGTCCGCTCATCTCGAAATAGTAGATTGGAGTAGCCCATACGATGACATCCGCATGCAGCACTTTCTGCATGATGCTGTCGACGTCATCCTGAATAACACATTTGCCCAGTTTCTGGCAGGCTAAGCATCCACGACAAAAGTGTATATCTTTACCGATAAGTGAGATCTTTTCTACTTCGTGACCTGCCTGGAGAGCACCATTTATAAATTGATCAGCGAGCATGTCGCTGTTTGAGCCAGTGCGTAGACTGGTTGAAATAACAATCACTTTTTTCATGTTACTTTGTCTTTATTAGCTTTTGTAGACCAGCTCAAAGTTATAGGTTTCTTTCCAGTTTTCCGCATGTATTGTCTGAAAAAAATAGGTGTCCGGAATGTCTGAATACAGGTCTTTCAGATTCTATTTTGTTTCTTGTCCGACTGTTTCCTGAAAATTTGTGCTGCGATGCTGCCCGAAAAGTTGTGCCATACGGAAAACATGGCTCCGGGAACGGCCGCCATAGGGAACATGGCAAAATGGGTAGTAGCCAGCGAAGTGGCGAGTCCGGAGTTCTGCATGCCTACTTCGATGGCAATGGCCGACCGTTTGGACGGCTCGCTTCCGGTAAGGGCAGTAAGTCCATAGCCTAAGGCCAGTCCGAGTACGTTATGCAGGATGACCGCTACGGCTACTATCAGGCTGCATGTAAGAATACTGGTAGAGTTGTGGGCAACGATGATGCCGATGATGAATGCGATGGATAGTGTGGAAATCATGGGTAACAGCGGTACGATTCGTCGGGTGGTTTGTCCGAAGTAATGGTTTGCGGCAAATCCCAGTACGATGGGAACGATTACCACTTGTACGATACTTAAAAACATACCGGCAATGTCTACGTCGACCGATTCGCCGGCCAGCAGCCACACGAGGGCAGGCGTGACGACGGGAGCCAGCAGGGTGGAAATGCCGGTCATTGCTACGCTCAGAGGAACATCGCCTTTGGCCAGGTAACAGATGACATTGCTTGCCGTCCCTCCCGGACAGCATCCCACAAGGATTACTCCGAGAGCAAGTTCTTCGGGCAGGGCCAGCAGCTTGCTGAGCAGCCACGCCAGGGAAGGCATAATGAGAAACTGTGCCAGTTCGCCGATGAGGATGTCTTTAGGATGTTGCAGAACGGGCTTGAAGTCGGACGGGCGAAGTGTCAGTCCCATGCCGAACATTACCACACCCAGCATCGGCGTGATGGCCGAAGTTCCTATCCACGCAAACGAGGAAGGGAGAAAGAGTGCCACGACAGTCACCAGTACCACGATAAGAGTGATGTGTGCTGCAATCCATGCAGATAAGGTGAAGATTTTATTTTTCATTGCTTCTAATGCGTATGTTGTCTTTTAAAATTGCGTGCAAAGGTACGAAAATTTGAGGGCATCCTAGTGTGGTATGGCTGATTTGCTAGGTATCTCTGTTGGTCTGGGGATGAAAAAGTTACTATGTTTTTTGAAACTTCCTGATGAAAATGTCGGATAATTCATCTACATTTGTTGAAAATGAATGCTCTAATAAGATTGACTCATTATGGAAGATAGACGTAAATTATGGAATGATTTTCTTTCCGCATTTCCCTTGGAGACGTTATCGGATATGCCATTGGAAAAATATACCAATCTGAATCGGTCGGACTCTTTTTGTTATTGGGTGGAAAGTAGGACTTATAGCTTAGGCTCTATATGGGGAGGATCTTCCTACAAATTTGGTATATATAAATACAATGAACGACCTAAGGGGAATGCATCACATGTAATGTGTGATGACGCTTATGCATGGTATACAAAAAATGGAAATACAGCTCAAGAAGCCTATAAGTTTGTAAGAGGTGAGATTGTAAAGATTGCCCATCTTGCCCGTGAAGGGAAATGGGAGGCTATTGATGAAATTACCACTTTGGGAGAGGTGTTCAAGTGGAAAATTGCATTCTTATATTCTGACGGACAGTTGATACCTGTCTATAATCGTTCTATGCTGGAAACAGTAACGGAAAAGTTAGGTATGGACGAGCCAAAGAAAAAGAGTATTCCGTATATGCAACGTTATCTCCTGCAGAGAAAAGGAGCCGAGGATTTGTTTACGTTTTATGACCAACTGCGTCAGCTGATTGGCAAAACAAAAGTAAAATCATCCAGCGAGGATGTAAATGCGGGTCAGAAGTTTTGGATGTATGCTCCCGGAGAAAGTGGCTCAAAGTGGAGCCGGTGCCAGCACGACCACATTATCTGCATCGGCTGGGAAGAGCTGGGAGATTTGAGTCAATATGATTCGCTCGAACATGTCAGGGAACAGATGAAAAAAATCTATGGGAAGCCGGGCTCAAGTTTTAAGAATGATGGCCTTGCTGTATGGGAATTCGTTCATGTCATCAAGCCTGGAGATGTTATTTATGTGAAGTCGGGTATTAGTAAGATTGTGGGACGGGGTATCGTAAAGTCTGATTATATATATGATGAAAGTTATGAGGATTTCCAAAATGTACGTAAAGTGGAATGGACCCACGTGGGGATGTGGGATGCTCCTCATAATTCTGCATTGAAGACATTGACCGATATTACCAAATATCCTGAATATGTGCAGGGTATAGAATCATTATTCCATACACCGTCTGATTCTGAAAAACGGTATTGGTGGTTGGTATCCAATCCGAAAATATGGAGTATGAACGATTTGGCTGTAGGTTCTGCAGTCAGGTACAATCTCTATAATGACAATGGAAAACCACGTCGTATTTTCCAGAACTTTTTAGATGCTAAGGTAGGAGATGCGGTAATTGGTTATGAGTCCACACCCGTAAAGCAGATTGTGGCACTTGCGAAGGTCTCAAAAGAACAGGATGGAGAGACCATAGAGTTCGTGAAAACGGAGGCTTTGAAAAATCCGGTGGATTTTGCTACAGTCAAGGCTACGGAGGAATTGAAAGATATGCAGTTTCTCAGCAACCCGCAAGGCTCGTTCTTTTCATTGGCAGCGACTGAATATGAGTTGTTACTGGACATTATCCGTGAAACGAATATCACTCCAGTGGAAAAGCATATTGAAACGTATACAAAGGATAAATTTTTGAGTGAAGTCTTTATGGATGAGTCCTCGTATGATAGTCTTGTCGCATTACTGAACTTGAAGAAGAATGTAATTCTTCAAGGAGCTCCAGGTGTCGGTAAAACTTTTACTGCCAAACGACTTGCCTATTCGATGCTTGGGCGTAAGGATGAAGAACAGGTGGAAATGGTGCAGTTCCATCAGAATTTCTCCTATGAAGATTTTATTATGGGCTATAAACCGACGGAAGAGGGCGGCTTTGTGTTAAAGCCTGGCATTTTTTACAACTTCTGCAAGAAAGCAAAGAGTAATCCGGACAAGAAATATTTCTTTATCATCGATGAAATCAACCGGGGTAATCTGAGCAAGATTTTTGGCGAGCTGCTTATGCTTATAGAGAACGGTTATCGGGGGAAGAATATCAAATTGGCTTATACAGGCGATGATTTTACGGTTCCCGAGAATATATACATCATTGGCATGATGAATACAGCCGACCGCAGTCTGGCAATGATTGACTATGCTTTGCGCCGCCGTTTCAGCTTCTTCGAGATGAAGCCCGGATTCTCGACCAATGGTTTCAGGAAATATCAGTCTGACCTTCACAATGAGACCTTTGATAAAGTGATTGAAGCCATAGAAAACCTGAATAAGGTGATAGCTCATGATGATGCTTTGGGGGCCGGCTTTTGTATCGGACACAGCTATTTTTGCAATCAGAAAGCAATCGATAAGATGTGGTTAGAGAATGTGATAAACTACGATATAGCACCCATGCTGAAAGAATATTGGTTTGATGATCCACAGAAAAGCAAAATGCAAATAGATATGATTAAAAGTGTACTTTCATGATAATAGATAAAGGCATACCCATAAAAAACGTTTATTATATGCTCACTTATGCTTTCAAGGAATTGAAACATAATAATTATGAGAATATAATGGGGGAAGAGTTTGAGGATATTTACGACTTGTTCGCGGAAATCCTTTACTTGGGCATTACTTGTTTGTTGAAGCAAGGGCTTCATCGCCAGTATATCACGCAGGAAGATGAACTTCATACCTTGCGAGGTAAACTGTCTATCCAACGCACCCTCAAGAAGCGTATGTCAAGAGATACTCATTTGGTATGTGAGTTTGATACGTTTTCAGAGAACAATGTGTTCAACCAGATCTTAAAATCGTGTGTGTTCTTGTTACTCAGGCATTCCGACGTGTCGTCTACGAGAAAAACGAAGCTGAGAAAACTGATGATTTATTTCGAAGCTGTGGATGAAATACCTTCTTCATCTATACGGTGGAATATGCTACGCTACGATAGGAATTTACGTACTTATCAAATGCTTCATAGTATATGTTATTTTCTGTTACAGAGCCGGCTACTTACAACGGACGACGGCAATGTGAAAATGGAATGTTTTTCTGATGAACATATGAATCTGCTTTTTCAGCGTTTTGTGATGGAGTTTTATAAAAGGAAACATCCAGAGTATAAACCTAGGGCTAAACAAATCAAGTGGGACATGGATGTGGATGAAAATGTGTCTGTGGCAATGCTCCCGATTATGCAGACAGACATCACACTTACCGTAGGTCAAAGGACATTGATTATTGATGCAAAGTATTATGGCCGGACGGTGCAGGAAAATTTAGGTAAATTCACCATACATTCTTCCAATCTTTATCAGATACATGCATACGTCACAAATGAGGATAGGTATCACACCGGATTGGTGGATGGATTACTGCTATATGCGAGAACCTCAAGCGATATTCAACCTGATATGCACTTTATCAATCATGATGGCAATATATTTATGGCAAAAACATTGGATTTGTGCCAGGATTTCAAGAAAATAGAAGAACAACTTGAAAAAATACCTGATTACCCGTTAGGTAGTTAAACGTGTCGTCCAGCATTAAGTCGAATGAGAAAGGCCTGTCTGGAAAATCTGGGAAACAATGTCTCGTTTGCTTGAAATCATCTTCCTACGATAAATGACAAAGACGCTTCAAAATTCTTCAAAACCGATTTTTTGTAAAAGACAAAGAGAGATATATGAAAGTTTGATTGATTAACGGAAGTCCTCACAGAGAGGAAAATACATTTATCGCCTTGTCGGAAGTGGCAAAGGCATTAGAGGCTAATGGAGAGGAAGCAGAAATTGTGTCTATCGGGACTAAAGCGGTGCAGGGTTGCATTGCCTGTGGTCGCTGTAGAGAACTGGGACGGTGTGTGTTCAAGGATGAATTATATAACAAGATTAGGGAGAAACTGGGAACGGCAGATGGCATCGTTATCGGATCACCGGTATATTATGCAGGCTCTAACGGTTCGCTTTGCGCCTTGCTCGACCGCTTGTTTTATTCGGCCGGAAATCTGCTTGCCTATAAGCCTGCTGCTTCAGTAGCTGTATGTCGCCGCGGGGGTGCCAGTGCTACATTCGACCGCCTGAACAAGTATTTTACTATCAACAATATGCCTGTTGTATCATCACAATATTGGAACAGTGTGCATGGAAGATTGCCTGGTGAAGCTACTCAGGATATAGAGGGTTTGCAGACCATGCGTACGTTAGGAAGAAACATGGCGTGGCTGCTGAAGAATTTGAAACAAGGTGGGGAACCTATACCTCCAAGTGAGCCGTGGGATCCGACTCATTTCATCCGTTAATAGTATAAGGTTGCAAAAAGGATTTGTTCCAGTATAATGGCATTACGGGACTGTTTTTAGCCAATATAGTTGAATGAATTCTTTTCCTTTTATTTCGTAAACATCCATTATAGGTCTTTCAGCTTCTCTACCAGCAGATGGGCATGTAGGATAGACTTCTCTTTCATCTGTGCAAGTTTTGTTTCATTTTGACGGTTGGCATACGAAAGTCCTCCGCTATATACATAGCCGCACCATTTTTGTCGGGATAGTGTCAGATTGGGTTTCTTTCAACGAACATTTTACTTCATCGAGTTATATTGGGAGGGTACTTATTCTTGTTTAAAATCATGTCTTTTCTCATCCCAATACAAATTCCTTGCATAAAATATTTGTCGTCCAATAAATCTCCATAACTTTGAGCGCTGAAGGAATAGCAACCATTTTTATTTCCTACTTTGAAAATTCTTAATTTTAAAATTTAGAAGAAGGAATCAGAACTTGCATCAGTGAATTATCTAAATAAAAATCATATGAATAAAATTTATTTCAACAAAGAGAAAAACATCCGTTTATGGTATATAGTTACCCTTTTACTATGTGTGCTGTTTTCGGGATGTGACAAGATGGAGGCACAGGAGTATATTCCTCAGGCACCTGACTATTCTGATTCAACTTTCTGGTATACAGAAGAAAATGATAAGACGGGAAAAAATGCCGACGTGTTTTATATTGTATCTACTTGGGAAAAAGATTGGAAGGACGAGAATGGAACAATAGTTCATTATGCGGATGTTTATAAAAAGAAACACCGTGATGATATGACAAAAGAGATTTCGGCTATAGCTGCTTATATGGGTAAGGATAATAATTTTTATTCTCCTTTTTATCGGCATATAACAATTCAAGTGTGGGCTACGCGCGATGAAGACATTATCAACAAACGTTTTGCTATTGCCTTTGAAGATATCCGTAACGCATTCGAAACCTTTTTGAAGAACCGTCCGAAGAATCGTCCGTTTGTACTGGCCGGATTCAGTCAGGGTGGCAAGGCGGTTGTCGAACTGTTGAAGATAATGCCTAAGGACGTATACCAACAGATGGTGGCTGCTTATGTACTGGGTTACAAGGTTACACCTGACGATACGTTGGCTTCTACCAATATTAAGGCTGCCCAGGGCCCCGACGACATTGGTGTAACGATATGTTATAATTCTGTCAGCGATGTGAAGTATATTCAGCCTGTGGTAGTTGCTCCATGTGCCTTCTGTATCAACCCAGTGAACTGGCGTACGGATGATGTACCGGCTACCTTGCACGACACGATTACGGTGAGTGTAGCACAAAAGGAAAAGGTGCTGGTGGTGAAAGGATACAGTGGTAGTGAATATTCTCCGATTATGGGCTTCCTTAATGTAGGTGATTTTCATAGCGCTGAGCCGTGGCTGTATAAGGAATGTCTTGAAGAGAATATCAAGAATCGTATCGAGATTTTCAAGAAAACACGGTTTTAAGAAAAACAAGGTGATGAGCCAGTGGCTTTCGGGAGCTGTTGGCTCATCATATTATGGTGAGGTGTTATAAGATAGTAGTTTGCAAACAGCAGTGGAATCGTTAGATGTCGATAGTAATACCAATCTGCCTTTATGCTTTATATAGGTTTATCCATATCATCTTTAGAAATTATAGGCTATCTTTAGTGTAAGTTTCGAAAATCGCAAATTTGTGTGCATATTTCCAATGCTTACACTATTGGTACTTTCTTTTGAATATCCTTAATTTTTGCTATATATTTCTATTAGGCTGTAAAATACCGATGAACTCTCCAATAATTCGAAATTCGTCTGCATGCTCTTCTTCAATGACTATGGGAGAATAATCGGAATTTTTAGGTTGGAGAACAATTTCTTCATGAGCCCAGTTTCCTTCTGCATCAAATGATTTCTTGCTGGTATATGTCTTGATGGAGTAACTGCCAGTATAGTCTGGATCATAGTAATTATGGTGTTCGGCAAGTACAATTTTTCCTTGTCGGCTACCTGCTGGATTGGCTCTAAATACGCAATAATCTCCATCGTGAATGACTGGTTCCATGGAATGTCCCACAGCTTGTACGATAAACATATTTCGGTTAAGCTTTCCCATACTTTCTACTTTCATCCAACCGCTTTCATCTACCATTTCTCCTTCTCCAAAATAACCGCATGCTGCTCGTATGGAATACAGGGGGAGGAAATCGATGTATTTTACTTCATCGTTCACTTCTGGCTCAATTCTTAGTTCAGGGATAGATTCGTCGTGTTGAGGCTCTAACTGAGCTGCAAGATATTTAGCCAATGGCTTGTCACAACAATAAACATAGCACCCTTTCATTCCTCGGGTAAGTAAAGTACGATATGTGTTTTTTATAATCTCATCAGCATCTTGAAGAGCTTTGATTTTATTGTGTGCAATGAGTGACTTAAATCCTTTGACAGATTGATCATTATTAGAACGTTGAGTGACATCTGTAATGATTTGTCCGTTCTCATAACGCATATCCGGCCCGATAATGACACCTACATAATCCAGTTCCAAACCCTGACATGTGTGTATGCAACCTATTTCTTCGATGGATTTGTTACCTATAATCCATAAATTTTTGTCAGCGTTTAGATTCCAGCGTTTCTTAAAATGGAATTCAGGTAGAATGATATCGTAGGCATTAGGATTTTTCTTGCTATTCCAATCCCAACAATATCCAGCTACTACGCGTGCTTTGTTATTGATTTGATTCTTTTCTTTAATCGTTTCAAACAGTTGGTTTGGATCAGAAAAGATTCGAAAATCATAATCATCAGCTGCTAATCGAATATTAGCTGTTTGTCTGATTTGTAAAGTATTGTCGATCCAACTTAAATAACCGTCTGAACCATTGCATCGGAATTGAGAGTTTAGCTTAGCAGTGTGTACTACAGCGCCACAAGATTCTGCAAATTTTTGTATGGTAGCTTTGGAGCCTATATCTTTGATATGTACTCTTTGTCGATCATCTACAAAGAATACAGAAAAGTGGGATGCTTGTATGATTTCAATAATCTGATTCTCTCCTAAATTACTATATAGTCCACTTCTCATATTCAGTCTGTGAGCCTCGTCAACAATTAGTGCTCCAAAAGTATTTTGTGGAGTATCAATGAAACTGCCACTGCCTACAAACAAATTGTTGATATAGCTTTTCTTGAAACTTCCTAATAGTTTGGCTGTGTATACATCTCGTGGTGCCGCATTTTTTGATACATATTGTGCAACAACTCCTTCTTTTGTTAATTGAGCCAAAAGATTTACTGCTACGACACTTTTCCCCGTACCTGGACCACCTTCTACGATAAGAACTTGTTTGGGCCCTTTTGCTGCTTCTCGTGCTAAATTTAATGCAGTTTCGTATACGACTTTTTGATCATCCAACAATACAAACTCTCTGTTTCCATGTAACATAGAGTTCAATGCATCTGCCAGTTGTTTGGATGGGCGTAGTCTTCCATTATCGATGAGCCATACAATATCTTCCTTAGAACCGTATTTAATGTGTCTTTTTATAAATTCTTGCAGTTTTCTAGCATCCGATTTTAGAAATAGAGGAGCTTTTATTATGTATTCTGTATAACATTCATTAGAAATAATATGATCTTCCTGATAATTATGTAAGAATGCACAAGGCAAGAGTTGTATGTTCTGTTCGCGTACAGTTTCATTATAATTTTGAAGCATGTAAGCATACGACCAAGCTTGATAGGAAGGATGTGCCGTTTCACTTTCACCATGCTGAAAACGTGTCTGTATAATACCGGATTTTGAGGATAGTTTTGCTTGTTCCCATTGTTTCAATTCAATAATAACAATGTTAGAACGTTGATTATCGTCTACTCCGGAAATAATAAAATCGATTCTTTTAGATGTTAGGGGAATTTGATATTCGATAGCAATTGTTGAATTATCTGGAATATCTGATGTATTGATTACTTTATACATATGCATCATGGAATTTTTCCATGATAGCTTTTCATTAGGTGAAGTGTGTCTTCCCAAATGAATTAAGAAGGCGTGATCAATGTCATCAGCGATGGTACCATTGAAGACATCATTGATGAATCCCTTTTTACTGGCGTGATATACAATCATAGTTCAGTATATTTCTTGGCGTTGCCTTTGGATTTGTCAATAGGATATTTTTCTGCGTTTTTAGCTAATTTCGATAATATAATTTCTTTGATGTCTAAATCGTATTTGTCAGCAATGAGAAATGCATAATTCATGATATCAGCCAATTCTTCTTTGATTTTATCCACATTAACGTCTTCTGGTCGTTTCCATAAAAATGCCTCGTTTAATTCTGAAGCTTCAATGGATAAAGCTAATGCAAGATCTTTTCCATTGTGGAACTGATCCCAGTCTCTGTCTTTAGTGAATTGGATAATCCGTTCCATTATTTCTTTTATATCTGAATTTTTTGATGTCATTATATCTGTCTTTTTTATGAATTAAGACAAAGATAAATCTACTTTGTTGAATATCAAAGTATGAAATAAATAAGTGTGGGAAAATCTGTTAAATCATAACTTTGCTGACACATTCTAAATTGTGATAAGAAATAGAATCTTTTTATTGTTATTTATTTCCCGATGCAATATATGTTATAAACTCATAATATGTTGATAATCAAATATGATTTTAGCGATTTTTCATGCTGGGGGACAAACGAGGGACAAAAAAATGGAGACAATCTGCAAAGAAAACACTAATACAATTTCATTTTTGAAAAACGTGATTAAGGAGCCTGTTAAATCTCCTTTGTCCCTCATGCTTTGATGCGATGTATTTGCTCTTTATACCTCTTTTCTTTCGCCGCCTCTTATAGATATAAGTTTAGTCTCGTTTATTGTATATCTATCAAAGTTATAAACCAAACTATTTTGCTTGCCAAATAAAAGATAGATACTTGTATATTTTGGTTGGAAACTGATATCAACCTTAGAGGTGAGTAATCTTTCTGTATGCCAATATTTTCTTTTGACTTATTCTCTTTTCGCCAGCCATAATTAATTTTTGTAATTCCTTCTGAGTTTTCAGTTGACTGTGTAAAATGTATAAAATACTTGTAACTAATAGAATATCAAATACTTTGAATATACCTTTTTAGATAATGTTTATTCAAGTATGGATTGTAGTAATTTATATCGGAAGAATTACTTTTGAATTTAATATTTATCCATCAATATATCATAAAGTAAGATATAATTGCTGTATTTGCATATTATATGATATATTGAGCAGTATCGAAAATAACAATAGGTACAAAGTCGCCAAGAAAGTTGGATCAGAAGATGCAGATTGTTGGAGGCAGGCCAGTCTGCGCAGAAAATCTCAGTATTGCTCATTAATAGGGCAGATATTTTGCCGATATACCAATAAAGCTAAGGCATTGTATCCTCGGATTATTAATGTGATACTTCTGTCTTCCAATGAAGAGGAACTTCGTACAAGTATGTAGGAACTAAGGCAGAAGACTAACCTAGATGAATATTTCATATACTGTCTTGATATACTCAAAAAGGAAATCCGCCTGTCTCTTATGGTCATTCGCAAAATGCAGGCGGAATAATGGAACATATATGTTCAGTCTATAGGACTATTATTTCCACAACGGTTCTTCTTGTCAGCTCGTAGGTAAACCAAACCTTGATGTCTATCATCGGAAAATCTGCCAATTACTGTTGCAAGTAACCTTTCATATTCTCTTTTGAAGTGCAGGATGGACTCCTCCTTTGAACTTTTCAGTTCCTTGTCAACCAATGTCATGGTTCGGTTGAAATTGTCAGCATTTACAAACAAACTCCCATCTGTTATCCAGAAAATATTGCCAATTTCCTCGTCACGATGTTTGTCAATGCGCTGTGCAAGGCAATCTCTACTTTCTCTATATCGTTAAAGAGAAACAATCGCAATTTCTTATCGAAACGGTATGGGGTAATAGCCAATGTTTCGGATATAATGCTCCGTCCGTTGGGAGTCCCTAACGTCCCAACTTCTGTTTTTCAGCAGGGTGGCAATCTCAATGGGGTATGTATAGACCTTGTCAGATTAAATGCCCATAGGGTATAAAAATAAAACGCCCCCCAGATTTGAGCATCATTGAGAGGCTTTGGGAGGTCTAATGTTGTAAAAATACAACAACTATTTCATTCCGACAAATTTTTGCGGATGTTTCTGTTGCATGGTCTGTCGTTACCAGTTTCCATTGGAGCTGGATTTTCCTGCTTTAGGGTCGGCAAAATAAGACAAAGTGCAAATTGCCAAGTGACATTGCATTCGGATGGCGGAAGCAGAACCGATTCGGCCGCTTCCATGTCCACGTTTGGTTTATTATGCAGGTCGCTTTATTCCAAATCGGTCATTAGAAAAATCCGCTTTCCATTTGCGCAAAAAATATTGTTTTTAGGGAAATAATTAAGCAGTAGAATAAAAGACTGGGGTTCCGTATCATTCCGGTATGCTATTTTATAGAAGAACTTGGAGTGGCTTTTGAGGATATTTGCATCATTTCTCTGTTTACGTTTTACAAGCTCCAGTTCAATGGAACCAAAATCTATGGATTTCTCGGATAATCTTATTTCTATGTTTGCTCCAGGAAGATAGATTACATCAATGTCTATGGACATATGATGGACAGACCTGCCTATTGTCAGCATTAAGAATGTGCCTTGAAAATCAGAGGGATTCTGCTTTGACCGGCATCTCAAGCAATGACAATGCACGGATGACTTTTTCAATCAGCTTCTTGTCATTGTAATGCTGTACAGTGACCATTTGGTCAATCCATTCTTTCGTAAAACATTTTTTATCGTTGCAAATTCAAGTTATTCAGTATGGACAATAATTCTTCTTTGACTTTTCTTCTGCTGGAATATCTGAAAAGTCGGCTACGATTAACGGAATACATTTTGAAGGCATTCTCTATGAAACGTTCGCTTTCACTCCCTTGTAGATAGAAGAAATCAGAATCTCTCAGAATATCAACCAGAAGCTTTTCCAATGTGGGCATTGGAATGCCGGATACTTCCTGCAACGGAGCTTCTGAAACAAGGTTCTTCACGAAGATGGTCCTGCTGTCCATATCCACATAGCGATATACTATATCTTTAGTGGGACGCAGAAAAACCGGTCGGCCTTCGCCTTTCAGAAAATCAAAAATGGTTTCGGCTGAATCCCTCTTCGTTTCCACATAAATTATGCGGTTGGATGAAAGATGGTGTTGCAGTGGTGAAATGATTTCACCTTGGTAGATACAAAACTTGGCAAACGGGAAATTGGACTGCAACAGATTGAATACCTCTATTATATCGTCTGCAGGTTGGGGCGAGAATATCGGTTTCGTCACTTTGGCATACATGCCGCGGCCGGTTCTGATAAGTACGTTGTTATTTACGAGTTTAAACAAATGCCACAGCAGGGAAGATCTGTTGATGTCCATGCTGTGGCAGAGACACTCAGACAAATCTTCTATATTAAAGTCATGATGCTTTTCGGCAAAATTTAGTATGGCTGATGTTATTTCGTTACTCATATCTGTTATTATGTCGTAAATATAACAAATTATCGGCACAAATTTGAAATAGTGCCGATAATTTGCGGATTATGTATCGCAATAATATGATTGAATGATGTTCTTTCAGTTTGATCCTGTTCTTCAAGATTTATCCACAAGGGCTTTTTCCCTCTTTTCTCATTATCGAATATATGACAAAGCGTATAATCGTCAAGCGACATTGTATCCGGATGGCGGAGACAGAAGCATTTAGCCGGTTTCCCGTCCGCGCTTGGTTTATTAACAGGGCAGCCTTGCATAGTCAGTGGTAGAGGGCGATATTTGCTGTCAGAAATGAAATAATGATTTTATGAACTGGAGAGTTTAGGAAACTATTCTTAAGCGTTTTAACGCAAATTTTATGGATATGAAGGATGAGGAAGGAATAAAATAGGGTTAAATTATTACAGTAAATTATGTGATACTGCTATAGTTCATTCTAGCTAGTATGTAAAGTTAGTGTTTTCTAAAGATGTATTATTAACTCTATGTATACCGGCTGTTTTGCTCGCTAAAAGACAATATATTTTTCTCGGAACAGATGGAAAAAGGGACGATGTAATATGTGTTATAAACTTATAAAATATTGATAATCAGGTATGGCTTTGGCAATTTTTCATACTGGAGGACAAACGAGGGACAAAAAAAAAATGGAGACAATCTGCAAAGAAAACACTAATACAATTTCATTTCTGCTGATTTATGGTTTTGGAGCAATATGTCCCTTTGTCCTTCGTGATTTAGAATTCTATATTTTCTCTTTGTCCCTTTTTTTCTTCAGCATATGGATTAAGTTTAGTTTGTTTTTTGTATATCTAATCATATCTATCAAAGTTCTAAACCAAACTATCTGCTTGCCAAAAAAGACAGAGGCTTTTCTTTTGGTAGGTAATCTATTTAAAGATTAATAGTATACTAGAAACAATGTGATAAATATATTTGTAGCTTGTTCGTTTATAGTTCAAGTCTCAAAGCGGTACTTCCAAATTAGTAATATTAGTAACTAGTTTCCTTAATGAACTTAGTGAAAATTCTTTGTATATTATACTTGCTCTATTTTAATTATAAATTAAAGTAGAGCAAAAATTATAATGATAATTATTTTTCATACGAAATATGATAAGAATTTTTGTTACAATGTCTGTGTTGAACATATTAAACGATACAATTACGTGTTTATATTTGAGAAAAATCCTCAAATATAAACATTATATAATTTTATTTTGTACCTTTGTACTCGAAAATAGTTATGAAAAATAATTGAAACACTTAAAAGTCAGATATATGTTACTTGAATTTACAGTTGAGAATTACAGGTCGTTTTATAGGAAAAAGACCTTAGTATTGGAGGCCGATAAAGCTTTGAAAGAATGTACTGAAACGAACTTGTTTGACTGCAATAAATATACTCTGCTTCGTTCGCTTGCGCTGTATGGTGCCAATTCAAGTGGGAAATCCAATCTTGTCAGTGCGATGCACGCAATGGCGAGTTGCGTGTTGTTGTCGGTGAAGTTAAATGACAATGAGCAATTGGAATATGACCCATTTCTTCTTTTGAAGGACAATCACCATCCCTCTATGTTTGAGATTATATTTTTGAAAGGAGAGTATTGTTACAGATATGGATTCAGGTATAATCTGGAGCGTATCGTTGAAGAATGGTTATTCCGGAAAACAACACCTCGTTCTAAAGAGCAGATGATGTTCGTAAGAAACGAAGATGGGATTTGTGTAGATGAGAATAATTTCCCGGAAGGAGTCGGATATGAAGAAAAGACCAATGACAACCGTTTGTTCCTGTCATTATGCCAACAGTTAGGCGGTGAAATATCTCGTCAGGTTATTTCTTGGTTTCAATCGGACTTTAATGTGATTTCTGGATTGAATAATCAACAATATAGAGCATATTCAAAATTATTTTTTCACAAAAAAGAATCTTTGAGTGTTGATGCTCTCAACTTCTTCCAGAAATTGAGACTTGGATTTAACAACATTCTTACTCATGAGGAAGAACCCAATATTCCTCAGGACTTGCCTATGGAATTACGAGCACTCTTCCAAAGAGAAACGCAAGGCAAGAAGAGTATTGAGTTGGACTCTATACATAACGTATATTCAGATAAAGGTAATATAGTAGGTACAATTAACTTCTCGTTTGAAGATAGGGAATCTTCCGGTACAAATAAGTTATTTGATCTTTCGGGACCGATATTCGAAACGCTTTATTCTGGGAGCGTGCTTGTCATCGATGAGCTGGATGCAAAAATGCACCCTCTGATTTCTCAGTATATTATTGAATTATTCAATAATCCGGAAACAAATCCAAAGAATGCCCAATTGATATTCACTACTCACGATACGCACTTACTTTCTCAGAAAATTTTAAGACGAGACCAGATATGGTTCACGGAGAAAGATTCTAAAGAGCAGACGGATTTGTATAGTCTGATTGATATCGTACTCCCAGACGGGACCAAACCTCGTAATGATGCAAATTATGAGAAAAACTATATCGCCGGTCGTTATGGTGCCATTCCTTATATATTGAATGATTAATAATGTAAGGCTATGGCAGCAAAGAGAATAAAGATAGATAATGCTTCTTCAAAATTTAGGAGGCAATCGCAAAAGAGAGAACAGAAAGTCATACGTTGCTCTGTGTTAATTGTGTGCGAAGGGACAAAGACTGAACCTAATTACTTTGAAGCTTTTGCCGAAAAGCAACAGGGGGTAATTGTATATGACATCGAGGTTAAAGGGCTTGGGCGTGGAACAAAAGATGTTGTGGAGAAGGCCATTGATCTTAAAAATAAGAATAACTATGACCGTGTTTGGGCTGTTTTCGATAGGGATGAATTTCCTGCAAAGGATTTCAACGAAGCCATTGCGATGGGGCAAAAAAATAGCATTGAGGTAGCCTGGAGTAATGAAGCATTCGAATTGTGGTATCTATATCATTTTCAGAATGTAATAACAGGAGTGTCTCGAAAGGATTATGAAGAGAAGATTTCAACAGCTGTAAATGCTTCTCCGAAATATAAATCGAAGAAAAAGTACAGATACGCCAAGAAAGATCCTAACAATTATAAGATAATGACTACTTACGGCTCAATGGAGTCCGCCTTGCGGTATGCGGAAGCGAAGCATTTAGAATATGCAGATTCACGTTATGCAAATCAAAATCCTTGCACTACGATTTATCAGCTTGTACGGCAATTGTTGGGACGAGATGAGAAACTGAATGCTGAACTGATCGCAAGGATTGGGGAAAATGAATTATAGAACTTCAATGATTCAATGGTGGTGTTTTGTGTGTAAAGATAAATAACACCTTAAAAGTGTTTGAATGTAATATTTAAGACACTGATGGATTTTAAACAAAATAATTTCGAATAACATTTATGCAAGTAGAAGAAATAACACAAATATTACGAGAGTCACCAAGCGTACGACTCATAAAATCAAGAAGTGTGGATTTCTTCTTGTCTTTTGTCATTGAAGCGTTTGAAGGACAGGCGGCTATAATGCAGGAATGCTTGCACATGCTACTGGAGAACCGACTGGATGAGCAGGAAAATACGTTGGTGGAGGATGATTCTGAAATGACGAGACTAGTAGAGTCGAATGAACAGAAAGCGAAACGGCTCATCAAAGACTGGACGGACAAGGGATTCTTGACCAATTATCAGAACGAAGAGGGAGAGGTGATATACGAGATTTCGTCACACACAAGCAAATTGATAGATTGGGTGGTGAGCTTGAAAAAAGAAGATTACATCGGTACTGAATCAAAGTTCAAGACACTGTTTTCCCAACTGAAGGAATTGGTGGAATACTCGAACGAGGACCGTGAGAAGCGACTAGAATTGCTTCGAACCAAAAAAATGGAGATAGAGCATCAGATTCAGCGGCTGGAGATGGGCGAAGAGGTCGAGGTTTACGAGGACTACCAGATAGAACCACGATACAACAGTTTGAACAAACTGGCGAAGGAACTGCTGAGCGATTTCAAAGAGGTGGATGACAACTTTAAGGGGATTATCAAAGAGATATACGAACGTCAGACAGAAAATGCAGAGAAGAAAGCTTTGTTGAACTACATCTTTGATGCATATGGCGAACTAAAACAATCGCAACAAGGCAAAAGTTTCTATGCATTTTGGGAGTTTCTGCTCTCGGCCGATCTGCAGAAAGAATGGGACGAGTTGACTGGTGCACTCTACAAAACGCTGGAAAATAGAGGCATTGATGCACATGACATGTTTCTCAAGGAAATGAAAAAGCATCTGTTTGACGCTGGTGAGAAGGTTGCGAAAACCAACGACCGCATGAGCGAGAAACTGAGTCGAATCATTCGCCAGAACGGACATATGAATGCTGAGGCGACAAAGCAGGTAATCAACGATATAAAGAAACTACTCATCGAAGCCAGCAGACGGAAAGAAAAGCCAGATGCTTCGCTTGAATACGAAACCATTGACATCAATCTGCCGCTGGAGCGCCCTCTTACCCTCACACCTGTAAAAGAAACTGTGTATAAGGATAAGCCTGACATAGCCGGACTGAGTCTGGCTGATTTGGAGAATATTGGTAAACTCTACAATCCGTATCACATCGACCGAAAGGTGCTAAGAGACCGCATCAACGAGGTGTTGAACGACAGACAGCAGACGACCCTAGCAGAGGTGATAGAGCGGAACGAAGGCGTTGAGAAAGGTCTGTCGGAAGTGTTTGGATACATTGGCGTGCTGAAGGAATATAAGACGGTGGTAAGCGAAGAACGCCAGCAACATATTATTTTTACAGAAAATAAAACCATATCAATTCCCGAAATTATAATAACAAGATGAACGCAGCAAATATACAACCATACAGCAGGGCTGTAGTGAAACTGTTGAAAGGCATCGTAGAGAAAGACGATGTAGTTTGGAATGATTTACTCGACTACCAAAGCGAGATTCAGGACTATATCAGTGTGATGGGACTGGAACTCATCGTGAAAAAGGATGAAGGTTTTGCCTTTGTCAAGCAAATGAAATTGAACGAAGACAAAACATTGAACATGGTGTCGAGAAGGTCGTATGGTTTTGAGGTTTCGGTGATACTCATCGTGTTGAGGCAGATACTCGAAGACTTCGACAGCAATCCAACAGAGTCGCAGGCTTCGGACAAGTATGTAACTGCTACTGAAATAAAGGACGAGGCAGAATTGTTTCTTCCCGTCACATTCAATCGTGCCAAGTTTGAGAAAGATCTTGACCGCTATATAGACAGCATAGCAGGCTTTGGTTTCCTAGTGGAAGCAAAGCATATTGAGGGTGAGAAGCGCTATAAGATACATCGCATCATCAAGGATAAGGTGACACTGGACGATATATTAGAATTTAAAAACAAACTTAACGACTATAATGCAGCAGATGAACCTATTTAATACCAGTTCAGAAGTGGCAGGCTTTAAGCTTGACTATTTGGAAGTGTGGAATTGGGGAACCTTTGACAAAAAAGTGTACCATATGAATTTGCATGGTAACAATTCGCTATTGACCGGAGCAAACGCCTCGGGCAAGAGTACGCTGATAGATGCTCTGCTCACGCTGATGGTGCCACTGAAGCGCCAACGATTTTACAACCAATCATCGGGTGTGGAGAAGAAGGGCAATCGTACAGAGGAATCGTACTTCTTTGGCAACTATGGCAATCAGCAGCAGGAGGGTGCAGCGAGCACAACCACGCTGAGATTGCGCGACAAAGGGGCTCGTTCGGTATTGCTTGCATCGTTCTGCAATGTGGACAAGCGTGTGGTGACGCTGTTTCAGGTGCGCTACTACACTGGCGAGGAACTAAAGGTATTGTTTGGTATAGCTCGAGAACCGTTGACTATAGAGCGTGACTTTTCGGAGTTTGACTTGCATGGTGACTGGCGCAAGCGACTAACGAAAAAATACAATACGAATGAAACAAAACGCACGATAGAGTTTTTTGATGGTCCGGTAGCATATGGCGAAAAGATGATAACCCTCTTCGGTATGCGTTCGGACAAGGCGCTTACACTCTTCAATCAGATAGTGGGTGTGAAAGTGTTGGACGATCTGGACAGTTTTATTCGTACGAATATGCTCGAGGAACTGCCGGCTGAGGAGAAGTATCAGGAACTGAAGGACAACTTCCAAAATCTGATGGAGGCTAAGACTAATATCGATAAGGTGAAGGAACAGATTGCCCAATTGGAACCTATCAATGCATTGACAGAGGAACTGAAGGAGATAGACGTACGCATAGTTGAAATGGAGCAGGAGAAGAGTGTGGCAGCCTATTGGTTTGCTGCGCGAACGGTGGATTTGTGCGACGAGGAGTTGGTGTGCTGCAAGAGCGACTTGAGGAAACTGGAAGATAGGTTGAAGGAGTTGAAGGTACAGAAGGGTGAGCTGGAACAAGAGCAAATGCGCTTGACGGTGGCTATTGAGAAGGACGAGGTGGGTCAGCAGATACGTGAAATTGAAAAGGAAATCAATCAGAGAGTGAGGATACGTGATAACCGCAAGGCCAAAGCCGAAGAATACGATAAGTTGGCAAAGCTGGTGAAGATGGAACAAAGTCCTGATTTAGAGGCATTCGAAATTAATCGTGCGACTGCCAAACGCGAGAAAGATGCTCTGCAAGTGACGATTGACAGGCAACTTATGGAAGAGAAGCGTCAGGCACAAAACCGTCAGGATGAAATCAGTAGCAACATAGAAGAACGAATGGCCACCATACGCTATCTGCAGCAGCATAAGAACAATATATCCGGTCGTGTGGCTGAGATTCGTGATGAGATACTGGAAGCTGTTGGTGCAACTACCGAAGAGATTCCATTCATTGGTGAACTGATATGTGTGAAGGATGATGAGCGTGATTGGGAATATTCCATTGAGCGTATTCTTCACAATTTTGCATTGCGGTTGGTAGTGCCGGAGAAGTATTACAAGCAGGTAAATGAGTATGTGAATGGTCATAATCTGCGAGGTCGTATCGTGTATCAGCGATACCAGGGCGCAGAGACTATTCGTGAGTTTGAGGATAGGACATTGAAAGCGGATTCGTTGCTCCGTAAGGTTGAATACAAGCCAAAGTGTCTGTATTTGGATTGGCTTGAGGACAGGTTATTTGCTGAGTTCAACTATAGTTGTGTTGATTCTCTTGCAGACTTCAACCATCTGCAAGAGAAAGCAGTGACAAAAGAGGGGCTGATAAAGGCGAGAGGTGGTAAGCATGAAAAAGACGACCGACCAGAGATACGAGGCAAGGAGCACTATGTGCTTGGCTGGGATAACAAGGAGAAAATTGCTGTGTTACAGGAAGAGGTGCATCAGTTACAGCAGGAAGAAAAGATGACAGCAGCTAAAGTCCGTAAGCTAGAGGAAGACATAAAGAATGCTCAGAAGAAGCGGGAAACCTATTTGACGCTGTTTAGTAAATACGATAAATTTGATGATATCGACTGGCAGTCGTGTGTACTAGTCATTCAGCAAAAGCAAGAACAGAAACGACAACTGGAGGAAGCCAATAATCGGGTGAAGATTTTACAGAAGCAATTGGCGGGGGTGAAAAAAGAAATCGGTTTACTTGATGAGGAGAACAATGAAGCTATCAAAAAGAAAACATTATCGGAGAATCGTGAGAGTAAGCTCAAAGAAAGGAGAAACGAAAGTAATTCAGCTTTGGCTCAAATAGGCGTTGTTGATACGGATACTTTTGAGTCGCAACACACAGATTTACTGAATGTGGCATTGGAGGATTTGAACGGAAAGCGTGACACGTTACAACATGAGATCGATTTAGCTTTGCAGAAACAGCGTGAAACGAAGAGTCGCAAGAATAGCGATTTGAAGAATCTGATTTATCGCTTCAAGAATCCCGCAGAGGAAATTACTATGAAGTATCGCGATTGGCGTTCGGATGTGAGTCGTTTGCCCGAAGCCGTGGAGTTTATGGGCGAATATCAGGCCTATTACCAACGATTGCTTGACGAAGATTTACCAGGGTTTGAATCGCGCTTCAACAAGTATCTGCAGGAGAATATCATCAACAAAGTCAGTGCATTCAATGTATTCTTCCAGAACTGGTGTCAGTCTATCACCAAGACCATCGACCAATTGAATTCGTATCTTATAGGCATTGATTTCAAAGATGCTCCAAAGACTTATATCCAGTTGGTAGCAACCAAACGATTGAATGTGGATGTGAAGGAGTTTCAAAACCTGCTGAGCAGTGCAATACCTAATATTCATGAGATGAATTCAACAATCGATGGAAGCAAGATTCATTTCGAACAGCATATTGAACCGCTGATGTCTCGCTTACAGGTCGAATCATGGCGAAAGTCGGTGATGGATGTGCGTGGATGGTACACATATAAGTCGGAGGAGTTTTACCAAGACGATGGGCAGAAGCGTAACACCTATGAGGCGATGGGGCAGCTGTCTGGTGGCGAGAAAGCACAATTAACATACACGATTCTGGGATCGGCTATCGCTTACCAGTTCGGATTAACCAAGAGTGGATTAGATTCTTCGTTCCGCTTCATTGCAATAGATGAAGCTTTTCGCGCACAGGACGAGGACAAGGCACGCTATCTGATTTCGCTCTGCAAACAACTCCATCTGCAGTTGCTCGTGGTAACTCCGAGCGACAATATTCACATCGTGGAGAACGATATTTCGTATGTGCATTATGTGGAGCGCAAGGGCAACTGTTCTGTGCTCTATAATATGCCTATCAGTGAGTTTAAGGCAGAACGTGAAAGGAGTATGGAAGTATGATAACGGCAGTAGAAATACGTAAGAAGACTGAACGCAAGTATGTAGATTATTTGCGTTCGGTGGTAGCTGGCTCTGAGTTTGAGCCAATTGTGATCCCTTGCGACAAGAAGGCTAGCGCATCGATGGATGAGTATCAGCGTGAACTGACGGACATCCGTTCGCAATCGAAAGAGGTGAAGGGCTTTGGTTACACGATTGAGTGGAAAACAGTGAAAACGAAAGCATTGGGCGAACAGGATCTGCCTGAGCGCGTGTTATTCGAGAGTGCATCGGACATTGAGCGCTTCTTGCAGAAGTGTGGTGAAGTATCACAGTTTCGTAAGGATGTGGCAATGTTGCTTGATGAGTTTCCGCAGCTTCGTTCATGGGTGGAACGCTATCCGCTGAAGGTGGTGGAAAATGCTTCCTTTTGGTCTGATTTGCTGAAAGTTTTGCGCTATTTTGTGGCAAACCCTTGTCCTAGGTTGTACATTCGTGAATTGCCCATTGAGGTGCATACCAAGTTTATTGAACGTAACAAGGGAGTGCTTCGTGAGTTGCTGGATATTGTCATTGTAGAGCATGTTTGTTCGGATGAGAAGGTGTTCGAGAAGCGCTTTGGATTGCGATACGATGAGTCATGGGTGCGGATTCGTGTGCTGGAAGCATCGATTGCGAATGAATACTTTTCTGGTGTAGACGATCTTACGATGCCTCAGAGTCAGTTCTGTGCGTTGTCGTTGCCTGTGCAAAAGGTGTTTGTGGTGGAGAATAAAATCAACTTCCTGACTTTTCCCAAGTTGGCAGGAAGTCTGCTGATTTGGGGGCATGGATTCACCATTGGCATCCTCAAGTCTGTTCCGTTCATGCGGCACGCTTCACTATATTATTGGGGTGACATTGATGCACAGGGCTTCGAAATTCTCTCGCAGTTCCGCAGTTATTTTCCCCAGACACAAAGTCTTCTGATGGATCGCACTACCTTTGACACATATTTTGAAGGCGACAAAGGCACACCAAGCAATGTATCAAAGCCTCTCCATCTTACCCCTGCGGAAGCCGCACTGTACGATCATGTCAAGTTTCACAACCTACGTCTAGAGCAAGAGAAGATTCCGCAAAAATGTATTAATAATATATTCAATAGTTTGTTAAAAAATGGCCAGGTAATATCTGAGGTCTAACGGATAGATGTAAAATTATTATGGCAACTTTAGCTGAATTGTACGAATTCCTTGAAACAAAACAGGATGATAGTCATCTTGACAGTAGATTCTCGTATGACGCATTTTTACCGGTAGAACAGCCAAAAGCACGTCTTGAGATTCTTACATGGTGGAAAATTGAACGGCTGATAGAGGATGAGAATTGTAATTTTGATAAGAATTTTATTGTATCTTATTTTGATGAACGTGTTAAAGCTACGAATAATCAGTTATTAAAATACAGATACAATTACTTTATTTCACTATTAACGAACGACAACCGCTATGCTAAGCAATCTATTGATGCTTTGATAGCGGTGATTAACACTTTATTGCCAAAAGACAAAGAAGATTATCCGCATGGAGCAGAAAAGGCTATAGAGGTTCTGATGTCACTGACAAAAAGAGTGAAGTATAAGATACCCGAGGCTACCGATTTGATTTGGGGCGTGTTGGAATCAGACTATGGATACCGCACAAAAATGGTTTGCATAAGGTTGGCTAAGGAAAAGGGTTTCTTTCCAAGTCGTGATGCAAAGAAAATCGTATGTTTGTGCAAGGATTTGTTATCATTAGTCAAAGATAGCTGGCGTGAGAACTGCTGTGAGTTAGGTTTATTCTATTCATCAAAGATTCAGGGAGAGGCAAAGCCGTACATGAACTTTTTTTATGAAGCGTTGGGAGATATGGAAATGGGGCAATTAGTTGATCCGGCAACTGCACCAAATAATATTGCCATCCCATGGATGAACGAAGATCATTCCCAAAAAGCTATGGCGTTTTATCAGAAGGCGGGGTTGACCCAAAAAAGGAACAGGGCAGAACTGGCATTTCGAGAAAATAAGAAAAAAATGGTAATGCTGCATTTCAAAATTGAGAAGAAAACAGATAAGAAGATTGTTGAGTATTTTGGCAACTTGGAAAAGGAACTACTTGAAGGGAAACTAAGTTGGCTATTGGAGAATCTTTCATGTCCCGTTAGGTTTTTGTTTCCCTCTTACGAACAAATACGCCTACGAATGTTTGCAAGCAAATCTACGGTAGAAAAACTTGGCTTTGAGAATAAGATTATGGACATCAACGGAAACAGCAAGGACGCAGGTAAGGATTTCGATTTGCGTCAGAAATACGGTATATGGCTCATGAATATTGTGAGAAATACTGTTATAAATATGATTCTTACAGCAGTCAACATAAAACAATTAACCTATAGTAAATTGAGGAAATGGTTCTTAAAAAACACTTGTTTTGGTATTCAACTGGAATATACTAGATCAGGTCAAGTAGTTACGACCACATGGTTTTCGCAGATTGATTACGGAGTTGAAGCACTCATTAAACAGTATAATCGTTTTTTGCAAGGAAAACCAACTGATTGGCGGTTGCCTGTGGATATTCTTTCCATACGTTTTGAAGGCATTCTGCGTGATATGGTTGGTGATTATGGAGGTTGTGTTACAAAAGTAGGACGAGATAACAGTACTACTCAGGCATTACTTGATGATCTACTGAGAGAACCATGTTTACTGCAAATATTCAGAAAAGAAGATATTGAATTCTTTGAGTATGTGTTCACTGCTAAAGGATACAATATTCGCAATTACGTAGCACATGCGTTCTATATACCGCAAGATTACGGAATGATAGAGGCAACGCTTGTGTTTTTGTGCATATTGCGCTTGACGATGTTTAGGCCTAAAGGAGAGGAAAAGATATGCGAATGAAAGGGTACAAATTAGTCCACAAACAGTGTTGTGAGTAACACTAATAAGGAGCCCGTTGATAATGCCAAAGTTGGATGATGATACAGACTTCGTCATGAGTACACTGTGGTCACGGATCAACTCGAACGATAGTATTCCGATGCAGTTATTTAGAAAATCTCGACAAACATTGGTATTCAATAAGTTCAAAACTTGTTTGAAAAACTCAGATACACGTAAGATACAATATTACAGTATCTAAAAATCTGATAATCAAAGTATTAGAAATGCTTCGCAATTTCCGAAAGCCTTTGACTCTATACAAATGTATGAAAAAATGGTATTTTCCCCAAGCTTTTTCAATATTTTCTACAAGGTACAAAAAGTGAAGTATTCATGTGGTTGTGTAGTATATTAACCATACCAAGATATAATTTGCATTACTATCTTTACAATCGGTGAATTGTGAGACAGTTTAGAGAATAATCAGGGGTAAACAGATAACCTTTGTCGCCGGGCATCATGCAGGCTTGGTATTCCTAGCTTGCGTCCTTGAGGAAATGGAGGTCGTGTACGCTTGTCGAAGTCATGGATTGCGCTGCATATTCCGCAGACAGCGTGTAGTTTGTATCCGTAATAGCTTTGTCTTTGAGAGGAATAGTGCCTCCAATCTGGCATTGCTTCCGTATTGTTATACTACGAATAACAAAAGTTGCTTATTTAATTTATTATCAGAATATGATGATTGTTTGAGCAAAAATAGTAATTTTGAATCATAATACATCAATTAAATCAATATGAGAAAAACAGGATGTCTGAATAGATTGCGTGTTGTCATGGCAGACAAGATGCTTACTAATAAATGGCTAGCAGAACAAATGGGTATGTCGGAAATCACCATATCACGATGGAGATCCAATAAACTCCAACCCTCCTTGGCTCAGTTAGTGGAGATTTCACGAATCCTTAAAGTTGAAGTTCAAGACCTCATAGAAATGAAATACAAGGAAGAAAGTACACAAATGACAGAAGAAAATAAAATAGTGTACCGATAGAATAAATATTTATGGCTACGATAACTCTTCAACAATACGCAAACCAAAAGAATGCCTCAATTGATGACATTCTTATCTATGCATCACGCAAGGGCCTTTTTTTTCCGAAAGACCCCGAGTATGTGATTGACGATTTTGACCTTAGTCGGCTGGAACCTTCAAATAGCTCGGTCAACTCTTCTGTTTCACCATACGAAGAGAGTAATGCCTTTACTTTTGAGAAGTTCCTAGACCAAAATTATGCAGAAGCCAATAAAGGTAAGATGTTTAAAGCCACAGCGTCTAAGGTATTGAACTATGGTGTATACGTTCAGTTTGATGGACATATAGGCTTTATCAAATTGGATGAACTGGCTTGGGGATTTCATAATGATGCAACAAAACTGATTAAAGAGGGTGATGAGTTAGATGTTGTAATCCTTGAATTCAAAGGCAATAAAATCCAGTTAAGCAGAAAACGACTTTTGACGGATCCGTTGGTGGAGAATGCAGACAAGTTTCCTGTAGGCTTGATAGTTGAAGGTACTGTAGTAAATACTAATAAAAAACTTGCACATATAGATGTAGGGTTCGGCATAAGTGCAGAGTATAAACTGACCAAAGAGTTTAAACTGACTAAAGGCTGTAAGGTTTCATGTGTGGTTGTGGATATCAACCTGTCAACCCATTGTCTGAGTGTAATAGTTCAAAAAGTTACATCTCAGCCAACAAGTACGATAACAGCAAAAAAGAAAACAGTTTCAAACGCATATGAGCCTATTATTGGCTTCGTTAAGTTCTTTGACACACAAAAAAAATTTGGTTTTATACTGGCAAACAACTATGGTGTTAGCTGTAACGAAACTGAACCTAATATGATTATTGACTTCTATCTGACTGGAAGTGAATGGAAATCTGATTCTTATCCAAAAGATAACGAGTGGGTCATTTTTACTCCAAAATCTGGTCGTAGAGGCTGGAGTGCAATTGATGTCAAGCGAATTTCACCCGATTCGCAAACTCTTTTAAAAGCCTTTGAGTACCGCGGTAAATTTGCTAGAATTGAAGGCTTTGACAAAAAGCACGATTCATACAACATAAATGTTATAAACAAGATTGTTAGCATCCTTGCGAAAGATGGAGTTAATCAAGTTATAGTCAATACACTAACAGACTATATAGAACGTAGTAATGCAGACCAACGTGACGCAATAATTGACGAACTGATCTCTGATAAAGACACACGAAACTGTCTATTAAACCTAGTTGCAAGTGGCATTGAGTTGAGTAATACTGAAGGTACTGTAAGTCTGCGTAACAAAATGGTATCATCTGTATTTGGAGAAGATCCGTATGATACCGATGTTATAGTCAAGCTGTGGAATGCAGGATATGATTTAGCAGACTATTTTGACGAATTAAGAAATGCTCTGAACTTGTGGGCGGAATCAGATTCAGGTAAAGGACGCAAATTTCTGGATTCCATCAAATTGGAAGGTTTTCAGAAGTTATATTTGGAAGAATATCTGCCACAAATCAACGACAGTCTCTTATTGTTGCTACGTAAGGTATTCGATGAGGAGAGCCTCCCTTTAACACTTAAAGAAAGAATCCTCAATGCACGAATGGCAAATAGCAACTTGGATTTGTCAGAGATACAACAACTATGGACTTCCGGTTATAACTTGTCGGGCTACTATGATGTTGTCAGGACTCTTATAGCTAAGAGTATGGATGGACATAGGGCGGAGTTAAGAACCTTTCTTGGTGCTATAAAGTTGGAGGGATTGTCAGTTCTGTATTCATCAGATGCCTTAGGAACCAGCAGTAATGACTTCATACTATTCCTTCGTAGTGTATATGGTAAGAAATTTGCCGAATATCTTGCAGAGGCAGAAAATCTTAAGGATGAATATAAGGTTCTTTGTTTTCTTGATATCGTAGACATAAATTTACTGAATCGCATCTTATCTTGGGATGCGGTTGCAACTTGGTGCAATACGCTTAAGCCCGCTCAAATTCTTGACTTTGTCAAGAATTATGTTGCGGTAGCCAATTTCGAAAGTGAGAACTTCCTGAAGAATTTGAACGCTAAGCTAGTTGCAAATGCAATCAAAACAGCCGAAGAGGCGGAACAATATCAACTGCTTAAAATACTTCCTGACGATTACGCTAGGAATCTAGTTATAGAAGAGTTTGCTGAAACAAAGCTCTACAAGCAATTTGTGGAGGAATGGTGGAATACGGAAAAGGCTGAGGTGCCCTACGTTGTATTTGACCTTGAAACGGATGGCGAAACAATCAAAGAGTTTGCCTTCCTTAAGGAAGATAACACGCGCAGTTATGAATCGGAAGATCAGCTCCGTTCGTTAGGTCGTGCTTTAAATCGACAGGATATCGTAGTTGGACATAATATCAAGGAATGGGATTTACCTATTCTGGCGAAGAAAGGAATCACAACCAACCAGTTTGTATGGGATACGCTGGAAATTGAAATCCTTCTTAACCCATGCCGATATGCCTATTCTCTACACACCAAGCACAATGCAGCAGAAGATACAGAACTTACCAATGAACTGTTTTGGAATCAATTGTATCGCCTCTCAAAAGACAAATCACTTTGTGATAGCTTGAGAGATTTTTTACCAGCGCAGATTAACAATATTCTTGCCACTCTTCAGCAGGATATATATGCTGAATACTTTAAGAAGACTGCTAAAACATCCAAACAATTCTTTCAGGAATTGCGTTCTCTTGACTCAGAGTTGGAGAAAAAGCTAAAAGAGATTGCCAAACTGGGCTCAGTAAGTAACTCTGACGTGGAGCGTATACTTCTGATTGCACCCAAAAGTCTGTGGTCAAGAATAGCACAATATATACCTGTGCAATTTCCTTCTGACGTAATCGAAGGCTACAAGGTAATCAACAAAGAAGCCCTAGATGAACATCCGTTAGACAATAAGTTGTGGAACTGCGTACTAACACGTTTCTGTGATATATGTGCTACGCCACTCTTTTGTAACTTGGCTCAGTATCTTCGTGTGGAGAACGATGGATCAGGCAAGATTACATTCACCGAAGATAATTTGGCAGAGTATCTTACCAAGCCGAAGAGTAACATAGATTGCATTGATATTGATTCGTTCTCAGACAAAAAAATGTATGAGAACAAGTATGCTTGTATCTTTACCATAGGTGCGGAACTTCAAGACCGTGTTCACAAATGCAAGGAGGCGAAAGAATGGAGTTTCAGGGAACTTATTGACAAGGAATGTAAACTTCCCATGTCAATGGCTTCGACTAACATCGCATTATTGACAGATGCAGATAAAACAAAACTTGGTATTGGTCAATCAGAATTAACAGCAAATGTATGGGCAGAAAGACAATCTAATGGTAATTTTGCCATCTATCAGAATTTTCAATATCAGAAATATAGAAATACGTTCTTAACTCATTTCGCCCCAGTGATGCCCGAGTTGGTGCCTTGGAAACTAAAGGGACAAGATGCTACCGATTCGAAGCTATATATGGTAAAAAGTCAAGGTTCTATATTGTTAGATGCTCCATCTTTAAGGGTAAGCCCTGCTTCAACAAACAGGAAAGCATATTGGAACTACCAGATGACTTTACTAACGAAGATACATGAGCAGAATCCATTGCAGCCACTGATTTATATAATCAATGACGATAAAGAACTTGGCAGTGTAGAGGAATATGCCCGTAGTAATGGATACTATGTACCTGCCATAGGTAGTGGCTTCCGTAAACTAGAGTATATTGGTACCCGCAGTAATGGTTTGGTAGTTATTACAAAAGAACAGTTCTTGGCAGGAATTGGTAATTATCGCTCTGACAAGGCGTTCTGTTACGTATGGGACAATATGGATATTGACCGTTATCTCATCATGTGGGACAAACTTCCATTCGAAGGTGACTATGAGGATGGTGCAGAAAGTGATGAAGATGAAAAGTTCAAACGAACAACGGCTAGACAGTGCATACTGGCAGCATGGCCTATCTTTGAGCATTACTGCGCATTGGTGATGGCCAACCATAAGGACACTAACTTTTATATCATAGACCCATACTTTGAGGATTATTCTGGTCTGGCAAAAACTTGTCACGCCAGGGCTTCTGTATTCACTCTATGGAACAATGAAGAAGTTTATCGTGAATCTTTAGAAAAGGCAGGATTGTTCTTCAAGGACACACGTGGTATTGAAGAGCAGCTTGACTCTGCATATCTCAAGAAAGTAATACTTGACAGTTGGGGATATGAAGATTGGAGAGAAGGTCAGGAACCTATCGTTGAGCATATGCTTGAAAGGAAGGGAGATTGCATAATTTCTATTCCTACAGGAGGTGGCAAATCCATTTTGTTCCAAGGGCCTGCGCTTGCTCGTGCCATGACTTCAAACAGATTGACACTTGTAGTGAGTCCTTTGCGAGCTCTCATACAAGATCAGGTCGAGGAACTGCATGCGAAAGGATTTGTCTGCAACGTAGATTACCTTAGTGGTGACCGTATGCAAGCTGAAACGCAACAAATTTACCGCAGAATTCAATCAGGTGAGATAGCTTTGCTGTATATCACTCCTGAAAGATTCCGTGTGCGTTCGTTCATGGATGTTCTTTATCAGAGACTTCAAATGGATAGGGGTCTCGAATATGTAGTCTTCGACGAGGCGCACTGTATTTCTCAATGGGGACAGGATTTCCGTCCTGATTATAGGAATGCGGTTCAGTGGTGTGTTGACATGAAAAATAGCAAGAATGAATTTGATATAATGGTTGCCATGTTCTCTGCCACTGTGACCACCCAAGTCGAACAAGACTTCAAGTCGTATTTCCCTGACATTGTACGACTGGGACAGAAACCTGAAGAGTATAATCCTATAAGAAAGCATATTAGCATTTCTTTTTCCGTAACAAAGGGAAAGAACAAGACAGATCAAGGACATGACCTTACGGCACGTGTAAATGCCATTAAGGACTACATCGAAGACAACAAAATCGATTTTTCAAAGAGTTGCATGCTTGTATTTTGTCGCACTCATAACGAGTGTGAAGATACGGTAGAAGCACTGAATGAACTATGTAAGGCTGCGCCTGAAGGTTCTTTATTGGCTTCTTGTGCTGAACATATCAGCTTTTTTCACGCAGGCCTAGATTCAACCCAAAGAAGCGATATCTATCGTCAGTTTAAAAACGCAGAAGAAGATCATGTGCCAGAAGACGAGCGCATAAACATACTTTGTGCGACAAAAGCCTTTGGTATGGGTATGGATATTCCCAATGTCCATTATGTAGTGCATTACAACCCACCAGCAGTCCTAGAAGATTATCTTCAGGAGGTAGGTCGTGCTGGTCGTGATAAAGGTATGTATGAAGCTGCTTTTCCTGACCGTAGTCAGATTCCGGCTTTGTGTATAACCTCTCCTGATGATTTCAGACATTTGAAAGATCTATTGGTTCGTAGTCAGATGAGTTGGTCAGATTTAACTGATTGCAAGGATAAAATTTTGGCGTTCATTCGTAGATTCAGAACAATAGAGCAAGTAAAACTCAATCCAATAGTTGTGCCATATAACATCTGGATTAAGAATGATGAAAACGGTAAATTCTTAGATACAACGGCATCACGTCTTGCGTTCCATTGGCTGGAACATATTGGATTTGTTAAGTTGAAGTATCTCGACTTGGCATATTTTGACATGACTATATTAAATAAAGAATTTCCTACTCAGAGTCAGAATTCAATTAATCTTTTTGGTACATCTGTTGGGTATGGCAGACGGAATCAACAAACACCTACTCACAAGGCGGCTAAGCTGGTGTTCGATTATCTGAAGCTGCATGCTGAGAAGTTGGAAGAGAATTCACTCTTTTCCATTCCTGAATTGCGTAGGAGTTTTAAGCCGTACAAGCTTTCATTTCCCAAAATCATGAACGCCATCCTGGATTGCATGAAGTGTAATCTTCTGACACTAAACGAACAGATGCGTTGTGAGCTTAAGGCGCGTCGTTATGGAGAAACGCGATATATGGTCAAGCATGACCAGAATATTTTCGCACTTCATATCGCAATGGATGGAATACGGAGACTATTGTCTGATTGCAAAATTGGTGTGGAGCGAGAACTCGATATGAATGAGCGTGAATACATTAAACGTCATCTAATGGATGAGGTCAATTATGATGGACTCTTGAAAACAGAGACTAAAAAACGCAGAAAGAAAGAAGAGACTATAATATATATGCCATGGAAGGATGAAGACAGTAATCTTCCCAAAGGCTGCGTAACCAAGGCCGAGACCTTTAAGAACGATATACAGAAAAGGGTTGTCGTGGGAATGTTTAACATCCTGCGATATGTACCAGGTGTGACCTTCCGTATAATAAAGACGGAAGAGGATGTACTGTATCATATTACGGTGAAGAATGAGCGTTGGAAGGATTTTCTCGACAATATGGAAACTGATTGTTTGAAATGGCTTCGCTTCATCACAGAAAATACCGGAGCATTTTGTTGGGCAGAGAAGTTGCTGGAAATGAACTTTCATGATGATGGTGATAAGTTCGGATACTTCGACAAACTGCTTTCAGTTCTTGGCATACTCTCATATATAGAACACACTCCATTGACGAATACAGGAATAGAGGTTCAAACTACAGAACTCACAGAATCTCCTATCGATGAAGGTGTTGACGAAAGGTCACCCATGCACGATTATCGAGTAGAGTTTGATACACTTGAGAAAGTAAAGAAGGTTAGACTCACTGCGATGAATATATTCTCTATGCTTCCAAGTGAAAAGCAAAGCGAATATATTCGTAAATATTTCATGTGCAGAAACTATGAAGACTATTTGGCCTTGGTGGGTGACTATGCGCCAGAAAATTCCAACATCCTTGACGAACTTACCGAAGAGGCTTTGAAGATAGAAGAAGATAAACTTAAGGGCAACCAAGAGCAGCTTAGCATATACAATCAGCCTCGAAACGTAAATGTGAATGTACTTGCCGGACCGGGGTCTGGTAAGACACATGTCCTTACACTGCGCTGTGCCAAGCTTATCTACAAAGAACATGTAATGCCGAGCCATATTCTTGTCTTGGCATACAATCGTGCTGTGGTTGTTGAACTAAAAAATCGGCTGGACAGTTTGTTTACCAAACTGGGATTGAGCCGTATCGGGCATCAGCTGCACGTATATACATTTCATGCACTTGCAAAAAAATGCATGGGTGGAAAACTTGACAATGTCCCAACAGAGTTATGGGAACAACATTTCCTTAATTTCGTAAGGAATGATGCTGTTGCGTTTCAAGCTATATTCCCCCAAATTGAGTATGTGTTAGTTGATGAGTTCCAAGATATTACGAATTCACGTTTAGAAACATTGTTTGCTATCCATAATTTGTTTCCAGATGCGAAATTCTTTACTATTGGTGATATAAACCAAAGTATCTATGGCTTTGATAGAGTTCCTAAAGACAATAGGGGACGACCTATAGGTTTAACGCCTGTACAGTATGCACAGGTATTAAATCCTCAACCTTATTATGATAGGCTGAATAACGAGTTGTCTCCTGTTCAGTTGGGTATGTTCACGAACTATCGATCATACCAAAAAATTTTGGATTGTGCTGCAATATTCATACCAGAAGAGCGTAAGCATAATCTTCCAAAATCTTCTGCAGAACTCATGAAGCATGAGCCGCAAGATACATATACAATATTTACAGATGCTAGCTCGGCAGGTTCATCATGGAATGAAGATCTGCCTTCATTTGTTGCCAATGTATTGCAAAATAATGAAAAGGCTAAGATAAATGGTGAGGATTATAAAATCATCAAGACCATTGCTGTCTTCTTTAGGACAAACAACGAAGTATATCAAGGTTATGCCTTGATAAGAAACACTCTGCCCGATGGTGTGAGAATCAGAATACAAGGTGCTAGTGTTTGTGAACTTTGGCGTGAAAGGGAAATTTATAGCCTGATCGATTTGCTGCAAAAATATCCTACAATAGAATTAGAATCAGAAACAGGCGAACGTATGAAAACTTATCTCCAAAAGCTTATGACTGATCATCCTTGCTGGAGCCAGTTCTACATCGACATAGCCTACACTCTTGTGCTAAACTATCTTGAGTCTATTAGAACGGATGAAGATGTCCATACATATGGAGATCTTGCATCGTATATTATGGATGTAGCAGGAAATGATGATGGCGGTCAGGTGTATAAGATTTATGACAAGTTCAAGAATGAGCGTATACTTAAAGAAGATAAACTTACCATCATTCTTACAACGATGCACAAGGTTAAAGGTCTTGAATTTGATGCGGTTATTATAACTCCATCATATATCGGGCTACCTTTGAAACTACGTCGTGTATATCAACCGGGCCAAGCCATAGTAATTGACGATGCGGCAGATATAGAAGAAGAGCGAAGGTTGATGTTCGTTGCTTATACTCGTGCAAAGAAATATCTGCATGTGTATAAGGGAGACCGAGAATGTGCCTTGGAGCAGAGTAACATTTATACCACAGATAATCAGTCTGAGGCTCTTATCTTTGAGAAAGAACCTGGTCTTGATAAATATTATTTGTCGTATACAACGTCAGATGGCATGCAACAACCTGGTAGATGTGCAGAATATATAGAAAATGAAGTTAAAATAGACGATCCTGTTAATATTGTACGTTATAAAGACGGCAAATACTATCTATATCATAACAATCATTATATTGGACGTTTGTCGGGTGAAAGTAGAATAGCCAAGATGGCCAGTGAAAATAATCTTGAACGCATTAATGGTTTTTTTGTCAGCGACATAAGTGTTTGGAGACTGGAAGACAGTAAAAAAGCAGACGAAAAAAGTGGTAAAGATTTTACTCAAAATTGGCAATCAATAGCTCGTAGGAAAGGTTACGTACTTATTGTACAGATAGCAGGTATTGGGCAATAAATCAACAAGTTATGAATCAAATAAAAGAAAGACTACAGAAAGACTACAATCTCGCGGTTGTATTTTTTAATGACAAAGATTATGAATCTTTCTTCGTTCACATACGACCATCCATTGAACTTATCTGTAAGTTTATTATTTTGGATACAGTCGGTGATAACGAGAAAGGACATGATGTCCTTGAAGGTAATCAAGTAATCATTGGGGGCAAAGGTGTTGAATATAAAATTAAGATTGATAATAATTCCCGTAGACCTACAGGGAGTGCTTTGGCTATAGTGGCACAGAATGCACTTTTCTATAGTCATAGGAAGCTACAAGCCTCTTTTCTTGACAATGACAAAAAGAGAATCAAGAGAGGTATTGAATCCTATCGTAATGTATTAGTGCAGCTATATAGTGTTGCGAGCGAACTTGGAAGTCATACTGGTAGTTCAGGCTTGTCTTTAGAGAGCCAGGCGAACTTTTGCGCATCATTCTTTGAGGGGTATTTTGATTTTTTGAAGACAAATAGGCTACTGTCAGATGATAACATAAACTTTCTTTTGGGACTAGATGGTTTTTCACCAAACAACTCTAACCAAGAAGAAATGGAGAAAGTTAGATACGAGTATGAGAAGGTTATTCAAGAAAGAAACCAAAAGCAAGAACTGATAGAACAACAGAATAAGCAGATAGCAGAGCAAAAGGCAGAGCTTGAAAAATTAGATGCTTCTGCAAAAACGGAGAAGAGTCGTGCTGATAAATTGTTAGGGCAACTTGAGAATACTCTCAGTGAGTTAGAAGCACTAAAACGAAGAATAGCAAAGTCAGAATCAGGCACGACTCTTGATGCCATCCCTATACAAAAAGATTCAAATATTGTTGATGACGAAATAGAACATAATGCGGAAGAATCAATTGATATCTCTATAACTTTGTCGCAAAGATTAAAGGGATGCAATACGAATTGGCCAGTAGAAGAGGAATCTTTGGATGATGACCAACTTGATCTTATTGACCATACAATCAATAGTTCAATGTTGGTGTCAGGATGTGCCGGTAGCGGCAAGTCAGTCATTGCGATGCACAAGGCTGCTCAAATAGCAGATATGGGCTATTCGGTTATTCTGATTGCCCTTACAAAGTCATTGGCTGGCTTTATGGGGGTTGGCTACACATTGCAATCATACAAATTCTATTATCACTATCAATGGAAATGGTTGGGGATGCCATCTGCCGATTATATTATAGTTGATGAAATTCAAGACTTCGAGCTTAAAGAAATTCAGGAATTTATGAATGCTGCCAAAAAGCATTTTCTATTCTTCGGTGACTCAGCTCAGTCCATCTATACTCGTTTTGGTAAAAAGACTCTCTCTATTGAGGCAATTTCAAAATTAACTGGACTTAAGGAACTGAAGTTGTACAACAACTATCGACTGCCAAAAAATGTTGCTCAAATAACTCAAAAATACGTTGGTGTTAATGTAATGCCATATCAAGAGAAGGTATATTTAAATAAGGAAAATGATTTCCCTCATTTTATACATTATAATTCTTATGAAGACCAGATAGAGGCAATTGGAAAACTTATAGAGCAATATGATGGAAAATCAATAGGGATCTTGTTCTATAGTAATGAGCTAGTACTTGAAATGAGTGAAGCGTTGATAAAACGTGGTATCAATATGGAATACAAGTGCAAGACTGCTGCAGATGACAAGCGAGGTCAAGGCAATCTTCACTTTACTAATACTTTACCAAAAGTGTTGACATATCATAGTGCAAAGGGATTGCAATTTGATGTGGTAATAATTCCAAAGTTTGAAGGTGCTATTACAGAAGAACAGCGAAAATCACTCTATGTTGCCATGACACGTACAATGCATCATCTCTATGTCTTATATAGTACAGATAAACTTGCAGAACCACTAGATTTAGTTCCAGTCAATTATTATAAAAAAATTTAATGGTATATGCAAGGATACGAGGACTAATAGTGGCAATTGTTTTATTGTACAAAATCAGAGTTTCGGACAAAAATATGTAAGCTGCATCAACCTATCACCCTGCTTGCTTTCGGTAATAGGCAGCACACACTGGAGAAGCTGGCAACTACGACACAGGCGGACATGAATGAAATGCGCAAGGCGGCGGAAGCCAAGGACATGAAAGCACAGAACGGATGGGTACACCACTTGAGAAGCTCATGGATACAGATAGAAAGTAGAAAGCAAGGTTTTGGGGAGGAAACCGATGGCGGCACGCTGTTTCTTGAAGAGATAGGTAACCTTCCGACAGAGGTACAGCAGATGCTGCTCCGTGCCTTGGAATATAAAATGTACAGATATGGACGGCAACAGGGACAAGAAAGCCGACGTGCGTGTCACAGAACGCCACCAACGAGGACTTGCCGACCGCCATCGCAGAAAAGCGTTTCCGTGGACCTGTACCAGCGACTGAAAGAATACGCCCTGCACATACCACCGTTGTGCGAGTGTAAAGAGGACATCCTGCCATTGGCGGATTTCTTTTTGAGACTTGCCAACGAGGAATTTGAGAAGCAGGTGAAAGGTTTTGATGCGAAAGCAAGGAAACGGTTGCTCGCTTATACATGGAACGGTAACGTAAGGGAACTGAGGCGTGTCGTGTGCTTGGCGGTGTTACATACCGAAAGTGATATAGTTACAGTTGAAACATTGGAATTTGACGAAGTTACATTGGCAGGTGATGTTCCGTGGACATTAGACGGCATGGAGAAGAAACAAATCCTCCGTGCTTGGGAACAGGCGACGGCAACCGCACGCTGGCTGCCGAACTGCTCGGCATCGGACGCACTACATTATATGGTAAAATGCAAAAGTACGGTATTAGGCACAAGAGATAGGAAATTATTACCGCAGATCTAAACAGGTTGCCTGACTTCGGAGGTGCAACTCGCAGCAAGGTTTTCGGAGTAATCCGAAAGGTATTGATTAACTCGAAACATACCTTGCTGCTTTCTCGCTGCTTTTTCGTGAAAGCAATAATCCGTCAACAAACGGATTGGAGATTGTACTGTTATTCCGGCTTCCATAGCATCATAACCATCCAGCCTTTGTGGCTCACAGAGAAAGAATCAAAAACAATAATTGTTCGGATGTAAGGTACAAAAAATATACAATGGAGGTTGTGTCTTTATCCCAGAAATTAATCAATGTCATTGATGGAGAAACACCACCTGTCAAAACATACGTTATAAGATAAAAAACCTCATCATAATTTGAAACATGGTTATGATGAGGTTCTTTATCGAGGATGTAAATTAAACTGTGTCAGCAAAGAGTAAAATAAAATATTAACTTTGCTAACACAGTTTTTTTATGAAAGAAGAATTTGATTTTGAAAGTATCAAGAACAAGGCTATTGAACAGTTAAAAGCGGGCAAGTCCTTGTTAGGTAAAGACGGTGCTTTTGCACCCCTATTGGAAAGTATATTGAATGCAGCTTTGGAAGGTGAGATGGATGCACATCTTACAGAAGAAGAACGCCAGACTGGTAACCGTCGTAACGGGAAAATGCAAAAACAAGTACAGACTCCATTGGGCGAGGTAACCGTTTCCACTCCCCGTGACCGTAATTCAAGCTTTGATCCACAGTTCATCAAAAAGCGTGAAACTATCCTGGCAGAGGGTGTTGCAGACCGTATAATCGGCCTGTATGCTCTTGGTAACAGCACACGCGAAATCAGCGACTGGATGGAAGAGAATCTTGGTAACCGTGTCTCGGCAGATACAATCAGCGCCATTACAGACCGTGTACTTCCGGAAATAAAGGCATGGAAATCACGCATGCTTGATTCTGTCTATCCCATAGTCTGGATGGATGCCATCCATTACAAAGTAACGGATGAACGTGGTTGTGCGGTTACACGTGCAATCTATAATGTGCTGGGTATTGACAAGGAAGGCCATAAGGA